>ENA-OWRJ01001392-OWRJ01001392.1-human-gut-metagenome-genome-assembly--contig:-NODE-1392-length-25412-cov-2.870056_pt1 | contig 25412 bp, 18 predicted proteins | sample MGYA00248269_ERZ651897 | MGnify/ENA primary metagenome ERZ651897 (study PRJEB26924, sample SAMEA4378252) | human gut metagenome | biome: human gut; feature: human-associated habitat; material: faeces...
TGTTCCAACTGCCAATGTAACACTTAAAATAATACACACGTTTATAATATTATTAAGCTTATTTAATGAAAATATACCTAATTTGCATTTATTCAGACTTCTTGCAGCAAAAATCATTGGATTCGCCACGTGCCCGTTTATTTCTTTTATGCTGTCATATTTCATTTTAATCTGTCTTAAAGTTGCGTTGTTGGTTTTGTTTATATTGCCTGCCTTTCTTATAAGCTCAAGCAGATTTTTTTCACCGTTTATAGCAACGGGGATATTGTCGATTATCATAAACTCTTTATTCATAGCTAAAATTAAACCTCCTTGACAGCTTTGAAATGGCAGTTGGAAATACAAGCTCCGCACTTTATGCACTTAGAGGTGTCGATCTTGAACGGCTTTTTGATCTCACCGCTGATCGCACCCACAGGACAGACTCTTGAACACTTTGAACAGCCCTTGCATATCTCAGGGTCGATCTGATATGTCACAAGCTTCTTGCAGTTGCCTGATGGACACTTCTTATCTCTTATGTGAGCTTCATATTCCTCACGGAAGTTCTTTATTGTAGATACAACAGGGAATGCAGCCGTCTTTCCAAGACCGCAGAGAGCAGTTGAGGAGATAGTGTCGGCAAGCTCAAGAAGCAGTTCGATATCCCCCTCCTGACCGTTACCATTTACGATACGCTCAAGTATCTCAAGCATTCTCTTTGTACCCTCACGGCACGGAACGCACTTTCCGCAGGACTCGTTCTGGGTGAAATTCATGAAAAATCTTGCAACTTCTACCATACAGGACTTATCGTCCATAACAACAAGTCCGCCTGAGCCGATCATAGCACCGACTTTTTTCAGCGAGTCAAAGTCAAGCTGGATATCGAGGTTAGGCGTAACAAGACAGCCGCCTGACGGACCGCCTATCTGAACAGCCTTGAACTTTCCGTCACCTCTCATGCCACCGCCGATATCGAATATTACCTTTCTGAGAGAAGTTCCCATTGGCACTTCAATAAGACCGGTGTTCGAGATGTTGCCCGTAAGAGCGAAAGCCTTTGTTCCAGGGGAGTTCTCAGGGCCTATGCTCCTGAACCATTTTGCACCATTGTTGATGATAACAGGCACGTTAGCCAGCGTTTCAACGTTGTTGAGAACTGTAGGCTCGTTGAAAAGACCATGTTCAACAGTTCTTGGCGGCTTAACTCTAGGCATACCTCTCTTGCCCTCGATAGAAGCCGTCAGGGCAGAGCCTTCACCGCAAACAAATGCGCCTGCACCACGATTTATATGTATTCTGAATGAGTAATCTGTGCCGAGTATATTGTCACCAAGCAGACCAAACTGCTCAGCCTGTGCGATAGCACCTTTAAGACGTGATACTGCCAGCGGATATTCCGCACGAACGTAGATATATCCCTCTTTTGCGCCTGTTGCGATACCGGCTATCATCATGCCTTCAAGAAGCCTGTGTGGGTCGCCCTCCATGATAGAACGATCCATAAATGCGCCAGGGTCGCCCTCGTCACCATTGCAGACTATGTATTTTGTAGGGCTTTTCTGCTTTGCAACGCTTGTCCACTTTCTGCCAAGAGGGAATCCTCCGCCTCCACGTCCACGAAGATTAGATTCTGTCATTTCGTTGAGGATATCCTCAGGTGACATATTGAGAAGTGCCTTTTCAAAGGCTCTGTAGCCGCCTATAGCAAGATATTCCTTTATGGAAGTAGCGTCAATGTGACCGCAGTGTTCAAGGACGATACGCTGCTGCATCTTATAGAATGGTATTTCTGACTGCTGGCGATATATTTCACCGTTTTTCTTGTAGCACAGTCTTTCAACGCACTCGCCATTGCAGATAGTCTTGTCAACTATCTCGTCAACATCGTCAAGCTTCACCTTGGTGTAAAGCCAGCCCTCCGGCTCTATTCTAACAAGTGGACCCATTTCGCAGAAGCCGTGACAGCCGCTTCTTTTTACGCCGATAGCGCCCTCGTGGATATCATCATCATGTGGCTCGTCAGCAAGTGCTACCACGCACTCCAATCCCTTTGCGGAGATAGTTTCGATAAGCTTCTGGTATATGTTCAGCGAACCGCCTGCAACACAGCCTGTACCTGCGCAAACAAGCACTTTTCTAGCCTGCTTGTCAACAAGCTTACCATACTGTTCACGAGCGTTGTCAAGATCGTATTTCGTTTTCAGCAGCATATTATTCAGCCTCCTTTTCTCTCAGTTCCTTAAGCAGAGCCGCAGCCTTGTCAGGATTCATCTCAGGGTGAACAACATCATTCACAGTGAGAACAGGGGCAAGTCCACAAGCACCAAGACATGAAACAGTTTCCACTGTGAACATCAGATCGTCAGTGGTGGTTTTCTTCTCGCTAAGACCAAGCTCTCCTCTGAGATATTCGAGAATAGGTATAGATTTTCTTACATGACAGGCAGTGCCGTCACAACATTTGATAACGTATTTGCCCTTTGGCTCGAGGGAAAAATTCTCATAAAAGGTCGCAACGCTGTATATTCTTGCTTCGCCTGTGCCAAGCTTTTTTGCAAGATATGGGAATATTTCCTTTGGAAGATAGTGATATATCTCCTGAATATCCTGCAATATGGCTATGACCGCTGTTTTTTCATGATTTTCAAGAATTTTGTCGATCGGTGAATAATCAAATTCTTTTGTCATAAAATTTCCTCCATATAATTAAAGTTAAATTTGATTACAAAGTCAATAATCAAGACATACTGTCAACTATAATTATATACTATATGACACAAAATGAATAATGTTTTTATTTACATGGGATATATATAATTAGAATAAGTATTGACTAACTTGTAGAAATACACATAAACGAAAACGTTTATATAGTTATAATGCATAAAAAATCGAGCCATTTCTCAATGACTCGACCTGCTGATATTATTTGATAAACTGAATTAATTATAAAAAATCATAGCCGTTTGTTTCGTTAGATCTACCTAACATTTCGTATATTATGTTAAGCCTTGCGAATACTTATCTCTCCTGAGGAAATATATTCTTCTCTGCCGTCCTCATATCTGACGTGCAGGCGGCAGTCCTCATCAGCCCCAAGCATTGTGGCAGGAGTTTTTTCGCTTCCTCTTATGACGTTTATCTTTTCGCCTACCCAAAGCAAGCGTTTTCTGTATTCTGGGTAAAAGCTGTTTTCTTCAAAGCTGTCATAAAGACGCATGAAATTGTTTATTATCTCTGCGGCTATCCTGTTTCGCATATCGCTTTTTCTTTCGTGGAATATCGGTCCTGCGATATCTCTTATTGCCTCAGGAAAACCGCCTTCCGGCTCATAGGTGTTTACACCGATACCAAGCACAGCGTAGTCAAGTCCGCCGCTTTCCATGCTGAAAGAAGCCTCTGTGAGTATTCCGCATATCTTCCTGCCGTTTATGTAAATGTCGTTCACCCATTTTATGTCAGGCTTCTGATCACTGACCTTTTCCACTGCAAGGGCAACAGACACCGCAGCGGCGGTGGTTATCTTAACAGCGTCAGCCGCAGCCATGTCAGGGCGGAGAAGAATGCTCATGTAAAGTCCCGAATCAGAGGGAGAAAAGAAAGAACGTCCAAGCCTTCCACGCCCCTGGGTCTGCATACCTGCAATGACTATCCTGCCCTCGGGCACACCCTGATTTGCATAGTCTTTGAGTACCAGATTAGTGGAGCTTACTTCCTTGTATACCTCTATTTCAAGCCCCTGACGGTCAGGGTCAAGATATTTTTTTATGCCTGCAAGGGAAAGTATATCGGTGTTTTCATCAAGGGAATAGCCCTTGTTCGTCACCGCAGAGATAGGGTAGCCGTTTTCCTGCAAAGCTTTCACAGCTTTCCAAACAGCCCCTCGGGTGCAGCCCAGCGTGTCAGCAAGCTGTTCGCCTGAAAGATATTTGCCCTTGTTATCGTCGAGAAGTTCGAGCACTTTGTCTTTTATTGCCATAAAAATGCCTCCTTAATGAGATAATTATAGCACAAAAGGTCAAAGTGTTCAACCCTTACCCTAAAAATCCCTAGCTTACTCCACATTAAGAAACCATTAAGAAAAAATTGTGCAAAATGACGGATAATAATATTTGCATTTTGCACAGCTATGTTGTATAATATAATAGTATATGTATGAATTGAAACAGAAAAGGACGATGACAATGTTTTATAACCTTTTGGCTAAGACTAATAATACTACATTGGCACTGCTTGTGCCAATGCTGTGCAGTTTTCTTATTGCTTTTTTCAGCCTGAAATTCTTCAAACGCATTTTGCCTAAAGATCAGGGCAGAGCGTTCGCTGTGAACGGCGCTCTTTCTGAGGGCAAGCCTCGTGGCGCAGGAATTATCTTTGTGACTTCCTTTACCCTTTGCACAGCACTTTTTTATCCTCTCGATATCGAGAACATAATCTATCTCGTGCTTGTGTATGCCGCCATGCTCAGCGGATATTTTGACGATGCTGCTGAAACTCCTTGGGGCAACCTGAAAAAAGGTCTTATCGACCTTGTTATATCTCTTGGCATTGCGTTTACATACTATTTTTATAACGGTTCGCAGGTGAAGCTTTATATCATAGATTCCACTTTCACTATCCCTGCACCGCTGTTCATCATCCTTGCAGGCGTTCTCGTTTGGACGGCTATAAACGTTACAAACTGTACAGACGGCGTTGACGGACTATGCGGTTCATTGGTCATGACAGTTCTTCTGCCACTTGCATTTATGGTGACAAAGAGTGGTGCGGCTGATATGCTCCTTCCTATGATAATGTTCGTGACGCTTGCGGCCTATTTGTGGTTCAACTGCTCGCCTAGCCAGATGCTCATGGGTGACGCAGGCTCGAGAGCGCTGGGCGTTTTCCTTGCGGTGATGTTTTTGAAAACCGCCGCACCGTTCGCATTTATCCCTATGGCTATAGTTATCATACTTGACGGCGGACTTGGACTTCTCAAGCTTTCTTTCAGACGTTTCCTGAAAATAAAGAATTTTATGGAGGGCATAAGAACTCCTCTTCACGACCATGCAAGAAAGAACAAGGGCTGGTCTGATACTCAGGTAGTAATAAGATTTACAATTTTGCAGATAATAGTAAATCTGTGCTTTATGGCATTCGTGCTGTAAAAAAATATGTGTGGGACAAAAAGCGGTCTGACCTTTTAATGGACAGGCTGAAAATTCGGAGATGATGAAAATAAAAAAGAACCTGAAATATGTTCTTAATATATTCTTTATTGTGGTCATAGGCTGGCTGACAGTCAGACTGCTTTTCAGAGGAGAAGAATTTTCCGACATAGTGGCGGATCTTCATCTTGCAAAGAAAAGCTGGCTTGCAGTGGGTGCTGTGTGCGTGTTCTGCTATGTGGCAGGGGAGTCGGTCATAATAAAGTATATGCTGAGGCTTTTTGAAGTAAAAACTCCTTTCAGGCGTTGTTTGAAATATTCGTTTATAGGCTTTTTCTTTAGCTGTATAACGCCGTCTGCTTCCGGCGGACAGCCTGCGCAGATGTATTACATGAAGAAAGATGGCATAAAGATAGGCTTTTCCACCTTGATAATGCTTATCATCACCATAGCTTTCAAGGCTGTGCAGGTGCTTCTTGCAGTGGCGTTCCTGCTTTTCAACTTTGGCTTTATAAAGCTTCATGTGGGACGGCTTTGGTGGCTTCTGCTTATCGGCTTTATACTGAATATCGCCTATATCGCAGGGCTTGTGTTTATTTTCTATAAGCCTTTGTGGGCGAGAAAAATGGGCATAAAGCTTATAAATCTTCTGACACGCATAAGGATACTCATTGTCCGCCATGATGATTCTGCCGCTCAGAGAGCAGAAAAGTATTTAAAAAAGAACAACGAAAAATACATAAACAAAATAAAGCGTATCTGCGACAATTATATGATCGGTTCGGAATATATAAAGAGCAATGTACATACTGTTATAAATATTTTTCTTATCACACTGGTGCAGAGAATGTTCCTGCTGGCTGTCACATGGATAGTGTATAAGTCCTACGGTCTTAGCGGAACAGGTTTTTGGAATATTATCGCACTTCAGACTATGATAGGCGTTGCAGTTGAAATGCTGCCATTGCCTGGTGCGGCAGGCGTAACAGAGGGCTGCTTCACATATATGTTCATGGGCATTTTCACCGCAGAGCTTGTAAAGCCTGCAATGCTACTGAGCCGTGGACTCAGCTTCTATTTACTGCTGATAATGAGCGCATTGGTAACGTTCGTGGCTCACTTTATCGTTATGAGGAATGATAAGAAGAATGGTCTTGAGGGGTCGCAGGAAGTTAAAAAAGAAGTCGAAAAAGAATGAGAGGAAAAGAAAAAATGATCGGTTTTTATAATTATTCGGTAATACTCACATACATAGGACTTGTTTCGTCAGTGTTCGGGATCACTCAGGTCTTTGAAAATCATATGTCCATAGCTTTTCTCTGCCTGCTTCTTTCGGGTATCTGCGACCTTTTTGACGGCAAGATAGCAAGAAGCATGAAAAATAATAAAACAGAACAGAGCATGAAAAGGTGTTCGGCATACAGATCGACTCACTGTGCGACCTTGTTTGCTTCGGTGTTTTCCCTGCTGTCATAGGCTATCACTACAACTCGGTTTATCCGCTTCGTCTTATCGCAAGCATTATGATAGTTCTGGGCGCTGTTATCAGACTTGGCTACTTCAACGTTATGGAGGAAGAGCGTCAGAGAAACACAACAGAGAACAGAAAAGAATATAAGGGTCTGCCTGTTACAACAGTTGCTATGATACTTCCTCTGCTGTTCATGGGTCAGCACAATATACCGAGAAATATTTTTCCATTTGTTTTCCATAGCTTTATGATACTTATTTCAATACTCTTTGTATTGAAAATAAATGTCAAGAAGCTTTCCATGAAGGGTGTGCTGATACTCTTTACTATAGGTGCGATAATCCTTCTCGGCTATCTTAAAATGCAGCATATAATCTAAGATAAAAGTTACCTGAATGGGAAATGTTTTTGTCGGACAGGTGTGTGAAAAAACAGGACGTAGGGTGTGTCGTCCCATACAATAATGTAAATAAAAGGAGAGAAACAGATGAAATATCGTGACAGACAGGGAAGAGAATATGAACAGACCACATCTCAGGATAGCTTTCTTGCGGCTGCCTACAGCTCGGCAATGGGCAGGGCGCTTATGAAATTTCTCGGCTGTCCGATATTTTCAAAGTGTGCAAGAGTGATACTTGACAGCAAGTTCTCAGTGCCTTTTATTTTCGGCTTTGCAGAAAAAAACGGAATAGATATGTTTGACTATGAGGAAAGAATGTATCGCTCCTTTAATGATTTTTTCACAAGAAAAATAAAGCCAGGCAGACGTTTTATCACTAAGGACAAGAATCTGCTGGTGTCACCTTCAGACGGAAAGGTCACAGCTTATAAGATAACACAGTCTGATACTTTTATAATAAAGAATGCGGTCTATAATACCGCCTCGCTTCTCAGGGACAGCAAGCTTGCAAAGCGTTATGAGGGTGGCTATGCAGTTATCATCAGACTTTCTGTGGACGATTATCACCGCTATTGCTATTGTGCAGACGGTGTAAAGAGCCACAACAGAAAGATAAATGGTATCCTTCACACTGTGAACCCTGTGGTGAACAATTATCTGCCTGTTTTCAAGGAAAACTCCAGAGAATATTGCATGATAAGAACGGAGCAGTTCGGAGATATTATTCAAATGGAAGTCGGTGCTCTTATGGTGGGCAAGATATCAAATCTGCACACTGAGGGCGGCGTAAAGGTCACAAAGGGCGAAGAAAAGGGCTATTTTGAGTTTGGCGGCTCAACTATCCTGCTGCTTCTTGAAAAAGACAAGGTAAAGCTTTGCGATGACCTGCTTAAAAATACGAGAGAGGGCTTTGAAACTAAGCTTCTTCAAGGCTCGGTGCTTGGCGAAAGTCTGAAGTAAAAATATCTAAGACGTAAAAAATATAGGCAAGGGGCATGGTTGATGTACAGATTGAATTATGAACAGTTCGACAGAGATAATCAATATATAGGAAACGATCTGGGTGCGGTCATGAAAGAGGGCAAAACTGTGTTTAAAACATGGTCGCCGCTTGCAACGGGAGTTTATCTTAATCTGTATCTTGACGGTGAGGGCAAAAGCCGTCTTGAAAGCCTGCCTATGGAAAGGCTTGACCACGGTGTTTGGTATGTGGAGATACTCCGTGACCTTGACGGTGTTTTTTATACCTATACATTTGAGTTTGATCACAAAACAAGGCATGAAACTATAGATATCTATGCAAAAGCCTGCGGAGTCAACGGAAACGTTGGTGCGGTGGTGGATTTCAAGACCACCGACCCTGAGGGCTGGGACAAGGTCAAGAAGCCTAAGTGCAGAAATGCCTGCGACGCAGTGGTATATGAGTGCCACGTCAGGGATTTTTCTGCGGACAGTTCATCAGGCGTTGCTCCTGAGCATAGAGGAAAGTATGTGGCTTTTGCCGATAAGGGTACGAAATATCAGGGCGTGAACACCTGTATCGAACATCTCAAAGAGCTTGGCATAACCCATGTTCACCTGCTCCCTGTGGAAGATTATGCCACTGTAGACGAGAGCAAGCCTTGGCTCAATCAATATAACTGGGGTTATGACCCTAAGAACTTCAACTGCCTTGAGGGGTCATATTCCACAGACCCTTATGACCCTAAGTGCAGGATAAGAGAGTTCAAACAGCTTGTTATGGCACTTCACGAGAACGGCATTGGCGTTGTAATGGACGTGGTATACAATCACACTTACTATACCGAGGAGTCAGCCTTTGAGCGTTCTTTCCCATATTATTATCATAGGATAAGAAATGACGGCTCGTTCTCAAACGGCTCGGGCTGTGGAAACGAAACGGCTTCAAACCATATGATGATGAGAAAATTCATGATAGATTCTCTCAGATTTTGGGCAACGGAATATAAGATAGACGGCTTCCGCTTTGACCTTATGGCGCTTCACGATATTGAAACTGTGAACATCATAAGGGACGAGCTTAACAAGATAGATCCTCAGATACTAATGTATGGTGAGGGCTGGACGGGAGGAGAGTCACCGCTCCCTGCTGACAGGCTTGCATATAAATGGAATTCATATCAGTTTGGAAGAGTTGGACTTTTCAACGATAACATCAGAGATTCCATTAAGGGCGGTACTTTCAATCCATATGACAAGGGCTTTGTCAGCGGAAACAGAAATGCGGCTTCTACCCTAAGGCGTGGTATAGTCGGCTCTGTGCCACACTATCAGATAAATGACGCAAAAGAGGCTTGCTGGGCTTTTGAACCTACTCAGGCGGTGAATTACTGTGAGGCTCATGACAACAATACTTTGTGGGACAAGCTTTGTATATCGGCAAAGAATGACAGTGAGGGCGTAAGGATAAAAATGGATAAGCTTGCGGCGGCGATAGTGATACTTTCACAGGGCATGCCGTTCATACAGCTTGGTCAGGATTTTCTTAGGTCAAAGCCGAGGATACTCAAAGAGGGCGAAGAGCCAAACGATGTGAATATCTATTCCCATGACAGCTACAATGCGCCTGACTACACCAACTCCATAAAGTGGAACAGGAAGCTTGAATATAAAGAGGTCTTTGAGTATTACAAGGCTCTTATAAGGCTGAGAAAGGGAAGTCCGCTTTTCCGAATGTATACTAAAGAGGACGTGAACGCACATCTTCATTTTATGCACAATGACGATTGGAACTGCGTAAGCTGGAAGCTTGAAAAAGACGGAGAGTGCTATGTTATCGCACTTAATCCTTACTACGAGAACAGGGGCTTCGGTCTGCCTGAGGGAAGCTTTTATCTCAGGCTTGATGAAAGTGGCAAGATGAACAAACAGCCCGTTTCAGGCAGTTTCGTCTGTCCACCGCTGTCGGCTGTGGTTTATAAGAGGATAAAGAATATCTAACAACCCTGTTAATAAAATGACGAATAAATATTAATAATAAATTAATGTATATATCTTGCAGATAGAGTATAATTAAATTATTGGATCGAGAAATATTAAGGCAAAAGATACAAAAAAATTAAACAATGGAGGAAATCATAGTATGAAGAAGTTTTTGGCAGGCTTCTGTGCTGCGGCAATTGCAGCAGGCTGCATGGGAATGACAGTCATGGCAGACACGGAAGCAACGGACAAGCTCACCTCTTATGAGGCAACAAGCGACAATGTTAAGCTTATCGGTCGTACTTACAGAAAGGGCGACACAACGATACTTGGCTATTCTGCAAGCGGTATCGAGTTCAAATGCACAGGCACAAAGGCTGTTTTCAATGTAAACGGCAGCGTAGGTGAGGCAAGAATTGGCGTATTTGTAAACGGCAAGCTTGTTAAGCAGGGCTACATAAAAAATAAGAAGACAAACGCAGTTGAGGTAGAGCTTCCTGAGGGCGAAAGCACAGTTAAGCTCATAAAGCTTTCAGAAGCTGCACAGAGCGTTATCGCAATTGACAGCTTTGAGGTAGACGGCAAGCCACAGCCAACAGAGGCAGCTAAGCATTCTATCGAGTTTATTGGTGACTCTATCACTTGTGGATACGGCGTTGACGATCCACTTGGAAAGTCATTTTCTATCTACAACGAGAACGCCGCAAAGACATATGCTTATAAGGCAGCACAGAATTTTGGCGCTGACTACAGCTTTGTATCAGTAAGCGGAGCAGGTGTGATCTCTGGTTATTCAGGCAACGGCAAGATAAATGACGCACTGCTTGTGCCAAATTTTTATGATAAGTTCTGCTTTACATGGAGCTGGTTCGACGGTGAACAGACAGCTAATTATGATTGGGATTTCTCACAGTATCAGCCTGAGCTTATCGTTGTAAATCTTGGTACAAACGATAACTCATACACAAAGGGTGACCCTGATAAGTGTGCTGAGTTTGAAAAGGGCTATGTAAATTTCCTCAAGGAGATAAGAGCTAAGAATCCAAATTCTGAGATACTTTGTACACTCGGTATTATGGGACAGGAGCTTTATCCTTCTATTACAGATGCAGTTGACACTTATAAGACTGAAACAGGCGACAGCAAGGTATCAGTTTTCCAGTTCAGCGTTCAGGACAGCGAAAACAATGGTTATGCAGTTGACTATCACCCATCAGCTGTTTCACAGAAGACAGCAGCTTATGAGCTTACATATGCTATTGAAGGCATTTACGGCTGGGAGAGAGTTGAGTTGGTTAACGACGGCGTTGACGAAATGACAAAGGACGACGATGTTGAGTTCAATAACGTTGTTGAGGAGTCGTCAAGTGAGGAGAGCAGCGAGAGCAAAGCAGAGGAGTCATCTTCCGAGGCTTCTTCTGAAGCAACAAATGACAGCAGCACAGCGGCTTCATCATCAAAGACAACGACAAATCCTAACAGCACCACAAACCCTAATACAGATGCGGCAATGGGCATAAGTATAGGTCTGGCAGCACTTGCAGGTGCAGCTATGGTGGTTTCTAAGAGGAAGTAATAAAGTAGATATTTACACCGCACAGAGGTAAGACTTTGTGCGGTGTTTTTTTATATGGTCGGTCGTAACATTTCAGGGTGGCTTTGCCGACAAAATGTACGCTTTAACGCAAAAAAACTCCCTCATGCAGAAAACCTCTGCATGGGGGATATTTCATAAACGATAAAAATTACTTCTTAGTAGTAACACTCTTTGAAGCCGACCAAGCACCATAATACTTAGTACCCTTTACCTTTGTGTAAGAACGAACACGAACGTAATATTTCTTGTTGCCTGAAAGCTTTGAAATAGTGGTCTTGTCGGTCTTGTTGTTTGTTATGGTAACTTTCTTTGCACTTGTAAACTTTGAGTTGGTAGCATACTGAATCTCGTATCCGGTAGCAGAACCTTTCTGCGCCCAATCCACAAAGAATGCCTTGCTCTTAGCAGTGAGCTTCTGTATCTCCTGCTTGGCAGGATTTATCTTGAACGTCTTTGTGATAGTGCCTGTGTAGGAGCCTTTTCCTGTGACTTTTACAGTGGCAGTACCTATATTCTTGTTGCTTGAGTATGAAACTGTGTAGTCAGTACCATTTTTCAGCGTTTTGCCATTGTATTTAACAGTAATGCTCTGAGTGATGTTCTTGCCAGTGAAAGCCTTTGTGGAAATGCCCGAAACTGTGGCTTTCTTGAAGTTATTTTTGATACTGTAGGTCTTAGAAACTGAGCCAGTGTAATTGCCTTTGCCTGTGATAGTGACCTTTGCTGTGCCTACCTTGGTGTTGTTTGAATAGGAAACTGTGTAATCTGTACCATTCTTCAAAGTTTTGCCGTTTAGCTTGACCGTTACACCAGGCTTCTTTGCCTTGCCGTCATAAGCGTAGGTCGAAGTGGAAAGTGTCACGCTTGCCTTTGAAATGCTAATTCTTGAAAGTGCAGGAATTTCAGCCGTTTCAAGAACTTTCTTGCAGACTGTACATTCCTTGTGCTTTGAGCCTTTAACTCCGATAGAAGCCGCCTTGTCGACTATCCAACCGCTTGACTTGTGACCTGTGGCATTTATCACTGTCTGAACTTTGATAACAGTATTGCAAACTGAGCAATGTGAGCCGTCTGTTTTGCCTGCGGTGGTGCAAGTAGCAGGGTAGCCCTTGTCGGTAACTGCGGTGTGACCCTTTGCAGGAAGCTTTTCTGTAACTGTCGCATTGCACTTTGTGCAAGTCTTTATAGCAGTACCCTCTGATGTGCAGGTCGGCTGTTTTGTGATAACAGCACTGCCATATGTGTGGCTCGTGCATCCGCAGGTGAGTTTGTATGTCTTTGCTACAGACGGATTGTATGTAGGATAAATTTTTACAGTGAGTGAACCGCCGTTTTTGAATGTGATACGTCTGATATCATTAGCATAGTTTTCAAGCTTATTTACACTTACCATGCTGCGATCAGAAAATTCAACTGTGTAGTCTGTATCGTCATAAAGCCAGAAATCAATGCTGTCGCCCACACTGAACTGAGTTTTGCTCAATACGCTTGAAAAGGACGTATTCGAAATGTCTGTACGCCAATAAACAGTGGTAGAGGTCGGAACTGTGAACTTATTCACATAACCGCAAGACTTGCAGGTCTGTGTTACAGTGCCGTCAGTTTTTGATGCGTACTTTGTTTCGTAGTCATGACCTGTTTTGACGTCAACCGTCTTTATATCGTCAAGATTTGAAAGGTTCAGGGAGTTGAAGGTCACGTTATTTTTATCGTAAACATACCAAACTGCTCTGCCGTTTTTGATAACAGGCTGGCAATCTGAAAGACTTCCCTCAAAGGTGTGTATACTGCCGTTTACTGTGCCGTCAGCGTTTAGCTTCACACAGCTTACCTTTGTATCTCTGGCCCACAATAGCAAAAAGCTGTTATTATTTATCTTCACAAGCTGTGGAGCAGAAGCTGAAGCTGTACCCTCTGCATAAGAAGTTATCTTATTGAGCTTGTTTGTGGAAAGGTCCTTTGAAACAGCGGAAACGTAGACGTTTCGTGTTTCTGACGTATTGATATAATCAAGGTCAACTGTACTCTGTGCCACGATATAGCTTGATGATGACACATCAAAGCCGCCTATAGCCGCACCTGTATAGTTATAGTGACCGGCGGTATATTCAGGGTATGTTACAACGTCGATATTGCTGACCTTATCAAAATAGCTTGGGAAGAATTTGCCTGTAGTAAAATCAGAATTATACTTCACCAGAACGGCAGAACGTGGATGAGCGTCACCATGGTCGAGGGCGACTATATGGTTGCCGTCGGTTTTTATAAACTGATTGAAGGAGTGGCTAACATAGCCATAATCAACGTTCATGACGCCGGTATATGAATCAGTGATAGTCATTGAAGGCATATCCACTTCAATGGTAACATTAGACTGATGATTATTGCCGTCGCTTGATTTATACATTTCGTGGCAGGTCCTCACAAGCAGGTGGTCACCGCTATGGGTCATTCTTGCCGAGCCTGCATCGAATGGAACTGTAGTGTTAGCTCCATACAGACCGCAGGACTTTATTTTGTTCCAATTCTTATCATACTTCGTGATACGGAAAACCTCGAGGGAGTCGTTTTGTTTCGGATTTTCCTGACCGCTAAGGACATAATAATTATTGCCGGAGTCATAGAAAGCACCAAAGATCGGCAGTTCATTGTCGATAAGCTTAGTGCTGAGCGGTTCAAAATCAGGGCTGTAATATTCCACAAGGAGCTTGCCCTCGATAGCGCCTGACTGGACACGCATATAATTGCCGTTGTCGCACACTGTCAGGTAAGATTTCACTGTGTCAGACCATTGCACATAGTCCTGAGCATTCACATTAGAGCCTTAATACGCAACACATTGCGCCACGGCAAAGGCACTGAACGATCCAGCAGACACAGCAGTAGAAACAGCCATTGCGCCAGACAGGACAATGCTCAACATTCTTTTCTTCATATTCATCAATTTCATCACCTCATACAAAAACTTTTAAACGAGAACACCTTTATATATATAATATCACAACGCAAGGCGTATGTCAATGAAAATAAGTTACAATGAGAATGATTTCAATAAATTCGTCAAACACCAAAGGTCAACGCAGTAAAAAAGAGCAAAGAGGATACAAAACAGAAAAAAACGCCTTGACAAGGTTTGATGGGTGTGATATAATATTACAGTGGTATTTCGAGGTGTGGCTCAGTTTGGTAGAGCGCTGCGTTCGGGACGCAGAGGCCGTGGGTTCAAGTCCCGTCACCTCGACCAGTCACTCGCCGTGACGGGCGTCGTCCGTCATGGCTTTTTTTATTATCAGAACTTAACGCCGCAGGGGGAGTTTTTGTATTACCTAAAAAAGTAGAGTTATGCTTTGAGGAACCGAAAAGCGTAACTCTATTTTTGTATGCTCCACATAGCAAAAGTGCCTTATGACTAGCATTAAGGCACTTTATCGATTCAATCTTTCCCCAACCTCTCCGAAATCTCCAACACAAGTTTCTGATCCTTCTCAGAAAGCCTCGATACGCTGTCCACGATCTTCTGTGTGAGGACAGGATTTTTGCTGCCATCGTCGAAAAAATGCTGATGATAAAGATATAGAGCAGATAAAACGAACCATGCTTGAACGTGTCGAAAGTATCGAGCCTAGAATAAGAGATTATGCAGAAGAATGGCTCGATTATTACCTTGATTGTTGGGCCACTCTGACAGAGCGGCTTCCAAACAAATTAGTTTTTACCGATTATCATAATGAAGATATTGCTTTGTTCAGAAGCGCAGATAATCAAAACGGCTCAGATATTCCTACCATACTTAATTCTGTACGAAATGTTGAGCCAAACGCAAATATTTATTTTACCAAAAGATAGGGGGCAATTAAATGCCTAAACCAAAATTCAGACAAAAAGATCTCCGTTGGAGATATAAGAAAAACTCAGCTTATCACTACATATGGTGTTGGCGCTATAGTTGACTTTAAGAACGATACTGTTGTTATCGCTTCTACAGACGATTGGGACTATTCCCCTAATGACGCTGATGAGGTAGAAAATCGAAAAATATTCAGCTTTTTAAGGAGTTTCATCAGTTTTATGCTGCTAAGCGTTTGTAGATATCCGCACCACATTGCATACAGCGCTCTGATTTTCACTTGTCCTACTTCTTCTTTCCAAAAAACAAATCAAACAGAATATCCACAACATCTTTTACAAGAATGAATATCACCGCCGCCACCTGTCCCCCAATAGAGCGGCGGTATCTACACCACGCTACTTTTCAGTAAGATATTCATTTCTGTCAAACAACTGCTCAATTGAAAGATTTTTAAACCTCGGAATGTTGTATCCAAACGGCGAGTTGAGAGCCTTTACAAAGTCTTTCGTATAGCCGTGATTTTTTAAAAGATCGTCCTCATACTTTATTTTCTCTTCTTGCTTTGTGTCATTTCCCTTTTCGTGATACAGCGCTGCATAACATAATGATAAATGGAGAAGTAAGAATCCACTGTACGAATATCTCCTATGTATTCTTTCAGTTCACGAACTACAGTAAGATGAGCAATACAGTTGCGGTATTTTCTTGTCATGCTGCTGTCTGCATTATTGATATCAACTTCAACGCACTTGCGCAGCCGCTTGTTCTTTTTCAAGAACAAATTCGGCGACTCATCACGATCATCACAAAGTTCACAAAGCGTCTGTGAAAGTATCCTGTAGTCATTTTTCAAGTTCTTTGAAGCCAACTCAGGAATTATCTCCTTATACAGCCCAAAATCACGTTCAAGGCAGTGTATCGCAATAACATACCTTGCATTGACATTTACAAGATTTTTCACCAGCAGATACATGACCGTAAGATAAAGCCCGATAACAGCCTTTGCCCTCTCCTTAGCCACGTTTTCTCTGCCCTTTGCCTGCTGTTTCACATTTTTGAAATCATCAAAGCTGATGTTCTTTATCATTCTCGCAAGCTCACTGCGCTTTGCTTCCAAAGAACTGTTCATGTCAGGAAACTCCACACAACTCTTGTAATAACGCTCTATCTGCGTGTCAGGGATACCCCCAAGAACAAACATGACAACTTTCTCATTCTTAGCCACTTCTCTTATCTTCTGAGCGTTCGCATACTTGATAAGGTATACAAACCGAGAGGACTCGATAACATTGTTTGTTATGAAATTTCTCAGACCATGTATGCCCTTGCCTTTTTCTTTAAGTTTTAAAATCTCGCTTATCCTATCATCCGTGATATTGTCGTCTATACCGAGTATAGTCAGTGCGTCACGGAACATCGTAAGCTTCGCCGAAGCCGCAGGCTTTCTCATGGAAGCAATGTTCTTTACGATAAAAAGCTCGTTGGTTATCCTCTGGCTGTCATTGAACAGCTTGTAACCCGCCGTAAGCTCACACTCAACATCAACAGCAGAGCTTTTCATTATCTTCAAAAACTCCTTGATGTTATCAAACTTGCTGATAAGCGTTGTAAGAAGGTCGTTTATCTCCTTGCCGTCAAGAAAATATGTGAGCATATATATCATTTTGGAGAAATACAAAAGGTCAGACGCATTCTTCTTTTCGCTGTCAAGAATTTTCTCATCAAAATCCATGTCAGCCTTGCCAAGCTCCTTGATAACGTCACCGTTCATGTGGTCGGCGATATTTTCAAAATCATTCCTGAATTTGCCCCAAAGCTTTGCCGCTTCATCAGCATATATCCCCTCTTTTTCATCATCGGTCATTGAAAAACGCAGTTTACGCACAAGAGCTTCGCCTGCGACAACGTCATTTCTGTAGTAGTTGCAGAAAAGCAGAAAATCCATAAGCTTGTACATCTTTGAGCGCACAGAGTCATATTGCTTGTCCTTAAATCTGAAGCCGTATTCCTCCAGCATTTTCTCACGAAGCTTTTTGATAGAAAAGCCGAGATTTTTCTGAGATTTAAGCACAATGAAATCATAATAAAGGCGTATGATATCATCAGCCTCATAGCCTTTCATCATATCAATAAGCAAGCTGATATTGACCTTGTTGCCCTGGATAAAGTCCTTGTTTATGGACTTTAAACGCTCCTCAACAAGATAGTCAAGAGTATCTCTGTATTCGGGATCAATATTGTTAATAAAACTGTAAAGGTCAAATCTTTTTGCACCCGATTTATCATGAAAAACACACTGTCTTATCTGCCCCACAATTGCAAGCATATGATAAACACGCTTTTTGTATGCTTCCGAAACTCTATTATCTTTCGTCTTTGGCTCTTCAAGACCGAAATAGCCAAGGCGCTTAGTTTTCAGCAGGACATTGAACTTGCTAAGGCTTTTTCTGACATTCGCTTTCTTATCATCAGATAAACTGCTATTATCAGGGTCAATAAAAACATCATAAATATTATTTGTGGAAAGATACCCAATAAAATCGTCATGACTTTCTGAACCCTTTACACCAAGCATATTGTTCAGGGCATAAACGATATTCGTCACATACACCGCAAGTATCTTTTCAATATCCAGAATATTGTAAATAAGCTGGATATGTATATTATCATCAAAAGTCTTGCCGAAAAAGCGCTTTTCAAGCTCTGATTTAAGCCCCAGCATATCCCATCTTACAGGCGAGCTTTCACCGCTTCTGTGAGTAGGGTTTGAAGTATTTATCTTCATTCCGCTCCCAAAGCCATGCTTGCTTGAAAAAGTGATGTTTACCTCGTTTACATCACCAAGCTCGATATTGCTGTTGTCCTTTGAAGAAAGCTGAGTTTTGTTGTAGTCATTATTGTCCACCTCATATTCAAGCACAGCAGAATTGCCCTTGCCGAAAGAGGTTATGTACATTTTATTTTTGCTGACAAGAATAGACTTCATTCCTGCCGCCTTTACGGAGGATTTTTTCTTCTCCGCAGGTGCAATGACCTCTGCAGCAGGCATGGCAGCGATCGCAGGAATAGCGTTATTATTTATCTCAGCCGCTTTGAGCTGTCTGGCTTTTTTCTGAGCCTCACGCAGCTCTCTAGGCTTCATTTTATTCTTTTTTGCCATAAATATCACTCCTTATATTAGTTATCCCTTAGCGCATTGAGCGTTAAGGGATTTTTTTATTTGTTGATTTCGATGTTAAACTTTGCCAATTGGTGCAAATTCACACCAGTGTAGTAGCAATGCAATTCCTGACTATTGTTTTTCGTTTTAGACTAGTGCAAATTCGCACCAGTGTAGTAGAAAAAGATTGAAAGGGCTACACGCGACGAGTTTTAGACTAGTGCAAATTTGCACCAGTGTAGTAGATGGCAACAGCAAAAAAATTACCAAGCGGAGTTTTAGACCAGTGCAAATTCGCACCAGTGTAGTAGACGCTTGAAGCACACTGCTTTAAGTATGCAGTTTTAGACTAGTGCAAAATTACACCAGTGTAGTAGAGATAGACGATACTCCTTATCCTTTTGAGAGTTTTAGACTAGTGCAAATTCGCACTAGTGTAGTAGGTCAAAGTTGACAAAATAATCAATGATATTCTGTGATAAAACACCAAACTTATCTTATCGACGCTTTAATGCATATATATTATACCATTTTCAGACACAAATGTCAATAGAAAGTGGCTGTTTTACATAAAGCATTTTCATCACCTCCCGTCTGTTGTTATTTCATCTCATTCCCCAATCTCCTTGACAGCTGCGATAGCGCAGTCAAGTACAGCTACAATGATAGCCGTAAGGATCGTCTTTCCCATTTTTATCACCTCCTGTCCTTTGTTCTGTATACATTATACCACCTTATCATCGTCAACAAAAGTGTAATTTTCAAAAACTTTTTTATCTATGTTTTTGCACATTTATCACGTTTTTACGGCATTTATATCACAATTTCAGCAAAATAATTTTCTATGATATTGACAAAAAGTACATTTGTGATATAATGGATACAAGAGGTGATAAAAATGCTCATACCCCCAAGCACATTTCTACCCAAGCGTGAGGGCGGCGTACCATATATCGCAGAGGTGCAATCCATACCCCTCTCACCCTCTGCATATTCCGTCATTATCAAGGACAAGTCCATATTTGAAACAAGCCTTTCCCCTAACGGCAGCGTATCAATGTCCTCATTTCTCACAAGTATATTTGATTCAACATATATCGCATCATTAAAATACAAAAGTGACGATAACTATAAATATATTGGTATCCCACTTCTGAACGCATTCGTAGAATGGCAGATCGAGGAGATCGATGACGGCCTTGATGATAAAAGCAAGGAGATAATAAAAAGCTATCTTATCTCAAAACTCTCTGCAAAATACGAAAAGACCAAGACCGAAAATGCAGTGCGAGTAAGGCTCAGCATATGCCGTGACCTTTACGATATACTGAGCAGTGATGACCTTTATTATGAAAACAAGGTGTACAGCTCGACCCTAAGAAGATTTCTGAAAGCCGTGTATGAGGACTATGCCCTGCTGTCAGATTGCGAACGTGAAAGGCTCATTTTCGCCGACAATATCATAAAAATAAATGAAGTCATCAAACAAAACGGCAGCAGATATTACAGCTTCATTTACGCATATTCTAATATGTACAGCCGTGAAAAGCGCCGCATAAGGCTTATCCCCTACCGTATCGTCAGCGACGAATATAAGATGTATAATTATCTTGTCTGCCTGTCCGACGAAAAAAGCGCAGGCAAAGAGTTCAAAGCCGACAGCTATCGCATAAGCAGATTGAGCGGACTAAGCATTGCAGAAAAGCTCAGCCAAAAGGAATACTCCTCCGTCACCGAATACGAACGGCTGAAAGAGGTTCACGTCAAGTCCGTGAAGCACCTACTCAGCGACCCACGTTTTGGCAGTGATGAGAGCGATATCTCCAAAGTGTACCTCACCGAAAAAGGCGTTGAAATGTTCGGCAAAATACTCTATCAGCGCCCCATACTGAAAGGCAATGAAAAGCCCAAGCCCAACGCTGTCAACGAGTTCATCTCCCCGCCTATCCAAGTCAAATACTATTTCAATAAGTTCGGCAAAGACGGCGTTATCCTCTCCCCAAGCGACTCGTTTGAAGAAATGAGAACGCTGTATGTCGAGGGGGCCGAGGCGTATAACCGAGAAGTTGAGATGTGAGAATATAAATGAAAATTATAGCAAAAAAGCACCCCTATACAGAAATATACTCATGATATCATAAATTGTCAGGCTCTGAGAAGAGTGAATATATGAGTTTATCTTTATAAAATAAACCGACCCCATTCGCTAGACTTTTTGACCTAGCAAATGGAGTCGGTTCAAATATCAATATCATTAACTAAAAAAATCAAAACATAGAAGCAAGCATAATATGCGGATCACTTTACTTTTCTGCCGTAAACCTTGCCCACTCATATTCCGCTGTAAGCGGAACTGTGCCGTCAAAGGCTTTCAGCCAGCTGTCAACGCCAATGCCGTTCCATGCATTCATCATTATTTTACCAGGCGTAACAGGCAAATTTTCAGTAGCCTTGTATGCTTCCTTTCCGTCAACATACCAAGTTATGCCGTCCTCTTTCCACTCAAATGCGTAAGTGTGAAAATCCTCAGAAGCGTCAAAACCAAGATCATACATGTATTCGTGTTTGCCAACACCATTGGTGTAGTAATTGAACTGCACCTTTGTTGTGTCCTTGCCAAGGACTTCAACATCTATTTCGTCCCAAGGATTATCCTCCGATGGACCTGTGTATGTAAAGAACGATGATACAACGCCGTCATTCTTTATGGCTTTCATTGACACCTCATAAAGTCCATAGCCATAGTTTTCCTTTGAACGATACTCGCCGCCTCTGTACGCTTCTGAATCGCCCATACTGTCAATGGTAAGCTGCATTTTTCCGTCATTGAAAGTTACGTTATCTTCGCTCCACGAACAGTTGAACGGATCACCATTTGACCAGCCTGCTGAAATGGAAAAATCATTTGACGCACCCTTGCTGAAATCCGCCTCAACCGTGTATGGAGAATTGCTTTCCGTTTCCGCCTTGCTGCTGACATCTTGCGAAGAACTGCTGTCAGATGAAGCACCGCAGCCACCCATAGACATAACTATCATTGTGAGAATCGACATAGCCAAAACTTTTTTCATTTTTCATTACCTCCGAATAAATACCAGATTTTTATCTTCTATAAGTATTATAAATCAACAGATGTGATATTTATATCAGAAAAGTAATGCAAATATCAGATTATTAACGTCAACTTAAATTTTCGATCTGCTTGTGCTATGCTTGTTCCAGTTTGCACGGAAAAACTGATCTCTATACTGTTTCGGCGTAAGTCCTGTCTGTTTCTTAAAGCAGGCAATAAAATGGCTGTGCGAGCTGAAAGCAAGATAATTGGCTATATCAAGCGGACTATATTCAGAATATCTCAGCATATTTTCAGCCGCTTGTATCCTTTTTGACATAATAAAATCAGAGATCTTTACGCCAACTTCCTCTCTGAAAAGCTTTGAAAGATACTGAGGCGTTATGTTCAGTTCATCAGCTATCTGATTGACGGTCACGCCCTTATAAATATTATCGAAAATGCAGTCAAAGCACATAAGGATATGCTTTGAGTAAACGTTCTGTGACGCAGCCTTTTTCATTTGCTTTGTATAATAAACGATGACTTCTTTGTGTACAGCCATAACGCTTTCTTCATTGCGGCACTCATCACATTTATTAATGTATATATCGCTTATGGTATATGCAGTTTCCGGGTCAAGTCCACCCTCGATGCAAAACCTGCACAGCATAGCTATGGTTATGACAAGATGATACTTGACATTTCTAAGTTCGTCTTTGCTGAGTCTGCCCTTTCCGTTTGTATCCAGCGGCGTATACAAACGTTTGACCGTTTCAAGGTCGCCCTCCCGCACCGCAGAATAGAATTCCAGTTCCGTTTCATATGGTGAATGATGATAGTCATTTTCCTTTTGCATAAACTGCCGCTTAGACAATTCTCTGTTTATTTCCATAGCTTTCACCCCCTGCTTTTTAGCTTATTATATCATATTTACAGACACAAGTAAAGCCTCATATTTATAGAAAAAGGACGGCAAATCACCCTGCCGCCCTTTTTTCTGATAATTAGATATTATTTAGCCTCTTTCATTGAAGTCATAGCCTCGTCGATAAGATAATCTATAGCCTTTTCATTTTCCTGAACGACCTGTGACCAGCTCTTTGACTCCTGCGGATTCATTGTTCCTCTTATTGCAGTATCGCAAATAGAGTTAAGGTCGGCAGATACGCCCTGTTCAAAGTCAAATACAGGGTTCTGTGCAGACAGATCATAGATAGTCTCTCTCATTTCAAGCATCTCATCTGTCCAGCCGTAATCGTCCTTGTACTGATCGAGGGTTATCTGATGTGCAGCCTCGTCAAGCTCTGCATAACGGCAGCATTCAAGGAAAGCTGCCACGCCCTCAGGATTTTGAGCGTTCTTTACAATGCTAAAGCCGTGTACTCTTGAAGGGATATACTGTTTATCGCTATCAGCTGAGCAAGGAACAGGAACGAACATTACCTCTCCCTTTGATACATCGCCATAGTTTACAGTTGTTGACGGAGCATTTTCAAGTGCCCAAAGTCCGATAGGATAGAAAAGCGTCAGTCCTGTTGCCATTCCGCTTCCCTCTGCGTCGCCTCTGAGTTTCCAGTTATTCTCGTGCTTTGGATAAACAACATTGTTCTTCTGCAGCTCATACATCATATTCTGAGCCTTTGCTATCATAGGGTCAGAAATATTATTTACAAGCTTGCCGTCTGTGATACCGATGAGCGGCACACCTGAAGACTGCTGCAAAGCCTTTTCATAATACCAGCCGTCGAGAGCGTATTTATCGCTTTCAGCGTCAGTAAAATCAAGACACATTTCTGTGAATGTATCCCAGTTCCACTTGCCTTCTTTGAAAAGCTCAGCAGGATCATCATAGCCGTTATCTTCCATTGTCTGCTTGTTGTATACAAAAACATATGCAGGGTCTGTTCTGATAACGCTCACATAATGCTTGTCGCCAAGCATAAACTGATCTGTCGCACCCTTTATGTCTGTCCAAAGAGGCTTTGAAAGATCAATATAATCGTCGATAGGCTCTATCATTGACTTTATAGCACCCTTAGGGAAAACGTCCATATCATCAGCACCGATGAAATCAGGTGAATCATTTGACATTACAAGTGCCGCAAGATCGTCAAACTTAGTTTCCCAAGTGGTCTGCACCCAGTTTATCTTACCATTATACTTTGTCTTGAACAAAGCAAGGTCAGCGCCTATCTCCTTGTCCTCTGCCTCAGTAGGGTTGATATCCCAATGTGAAAACCACTTTATTTCGTTGCTCTTGAGATCTCTCACATCTTTCATATCATCAGCAAGTCTTTGAACTATCTGCTGCTGATCTTCCTTAAGCTTTTTGTCAACGACCTTGCTTGATGAATCACTTGAACTTCCGCAAGATGCAAATGCTGAAAGCGAGCAAACTGCAAGGGCAAATGTCAAAATTCTTTTTGCATTATTCATAGCCATACCTCCGAATATTACTTTCTTCTCTTTGCAACGATCACTGCTGTGCCGGCAAGAGCGATAACAGCAAATGCTCCGCCAACAGCCGCACCTGTTTCTGCTGCCTTAGATGTATTGTTAGATGCTTTTGAAGATGTAGCCGCTGCTGCAGAAGTCTTGCCTGCATCTGCCTTAGATGAAGAAACGTCTTTCTTTGACGTATCAGCCTTTGAGCTTGAAGCATCAGACTTTGAATCTGCCTTTGAAGCATCTGTTTTTGAATTTCCGCCCTCGGCAGATGCAACACCGAAATCAAGCGTCATTGAAAGTGTGCCGCCGTTGAAAGCGCCTTCCTTCTCCCAGCCTGCGACCTCAGGACGAGATTTCTTTGTTACCTCGCCTGTTTCATCATCGACCTCTTCAGTTGGTCTGATATGTATTCTTATTCCACCCTCTGGGTCCTCGTCCAATGAAGTGATAGAATTAATCGAATCAAAAACCGTTGTTGTGCCGTCCTCGGCAACGAACTTTGCGTCAGATATCTTAACGTCCACAGGATAAACACCATCAGGAAGATTAGCCACCATAACGCCCATATCTCCAAGAGTTCCCTTGCCTGACATTGTCTTGTCGGTGACAACTTTGCTTATCTTATATTCAACAGTTATCTTGCCAGCATCATCAATGCCTACCCAATCGCCCTGATTCCAGGTCCAGTCCTGACCCATATAAAAGCCCATTGCTCCGATAGAGTAATATGAGTCATTCATTTTTGAGTCCTCCTCTGACGGGTGAACAACATCGCCAAGCTTTGCTGCCGAAACAGAAACTGACATCATTGTTGCTGCAAGAACCGCTGCTGAAAGACCTGCTACAAACTTTTTGATCTTCATAACCTTTTCCTCCTATTTTTCAATAAAATTTTTCGCTAAAAGCAATTTATTTTGTTGTTTCTGTATATATTATAACTATGTAATCGTTTTGTTTATATCAAAAACGTAACATAAATATCATAAAAGTGTTTAATATCGAATTTATGAAAGATTATAAATATATGAAAACAGACCCACTTGACATTCAAGCAGGTCTGTTTATTCGGAAGTTATTATAAGAAAGTGACTATGAATTATTATGTTTATATTATACCATTTGTTTCAAAACTATTATATCAATATTCAATTATTTATATCAAATAATTATCGTAAATAGAATTTTATGAGCAAACATCAATTTATGAAACTAAGCATAAAAAAACAAGCTCGGCAAACGTGACCGAGCTTGTCCAAAAATGGAGTTATATTAAGAAATGATCTATTAAAGATACTTTACCAGTTCATCAAGAACGCTGTCAAGATGTCCGTCAATAAAGCCATAGTCAACACCCTT
>ENA-OWRJ01001412-OWRJ01001412.1-human-gut-metagenome-genome-assembly--contig:-NODE-1412-length-25075-cov-7.788050_pt1 | contig 25075 bp, 10 predicted proteins | sample MGYA00248269_ERZ651897 | MGnify/ENA primary metagenome ERZ651897 (study PRJEB26924, sample SAMEA4378252) | human gut metagenome | biome: human gut; feature: human-associated habitat; material: faeces...
TACAGCGTATATCTTATCCTCAACAGATACTTTTCTTTTAGACATAAAATATGCTGTGTCATTTGAGGATACCTTTACTAACTTCTTTCATACTCTCTTTTTCTTCTTTCACAATCAACGGAATTTCTAAACAACCTTTATTCTGCTATATTAATTTCTGGTGATTTCATCAAGCTCATTCATTTTCATCACCTCTTCCGTATTCGCACAGTTTATCCGGAGGTTTCCCCAAGAGTTGAATACAGTCTAAGCGAACTTGGACTTACTCTGAAACCTATTCTCGACTCAATGGTCGAATGGGGGAACGCCTATAAAAAAATGTAGGAAGAATTTTTTATTTATCTGTACTCAACAATGTCTGTCAAAGGTTTCCGTGGTCTTTTGGCTGGGGCTTCATTTGCAAATCCGATAGCGACAATTCCTGTCAACTGGCTGTCTGTTTCAATGAAGTCTATAAGTTCATTATATGCAAAACACGTATTTGCAATCCATAATGTACCTAATCCATAACTTGTCGCAGTCAATATCATGTTTTCAATAGCAGCGCCTATCGATAGCGAATCACAAATTTCCACAATACGTTTTTCATCTTCAATACTATCAAATGGAGTTTTCTGATTTGTATTAAGCACTGTTATAAGACATGGTGCTTCTTCCATAACTCTAACAGTATTCTCAGCATCCGGTATAGCAAATGCCCATTCTGGCATAAGTTTATGAGTGATTTTTTCTGACTTTATTCCCTGGTGCATAACATCAACCAGCTTAGACTTTTCTTCACCTTGATATACAATAAATTTCCAAGGTTGTCTGTTTTTGGCAGATGGAGCAAGAGTCGCACTGTAAATTATATCTTCAATTATTTCCTTACTGATCTCATGCCTTTTATATTTTCTTATACTCCTTCTGTTCTCAATTTCTTTAATCATATATCTTACCTTCCTATCACTTATCGTCTATAAGCACTCTTGACAATACTACGCACTATCTCACATTTCATATAAAATTTTGAATTCTACAAATTGAATTTATCTATTTGCATAATCAATCAAAATCTTTTTGCAACTACTGCAACGATAAGCTTCGCAATGAGGGATTCCGCCTGAACCTTTACTCAGTTCCAAATCGTCCGATTTTTTAATACGAAAAACTTTTGTCAGATTATCAACTGCAAAAGTAATGTCTCGTGAGCTCATTAGATATCCTCTTATCATTTCTTCACCACAATATGGACATTTCATGCTGATTTGCCTCCCTCGTAAAACTTTAATTATTTTTTTCGCAATAATATTGCAAATAAAACGATTAGAACTAATCCAACAACTCGATTAACTTATCGAGAAATGCCTCTTCCCCCCATGTATTAATTTTGAAAAATACAGCTTGGCTTCCTCCTGCTGTAATTGCAGAAAGTTGTACTGGATCTTTGTCATTTTGAAAAAGTGTAATATTAAGACTCACTCTGTTTCCTCCTGCATAGCTGTAACGCTCAAAAACACGAACGCTGCAACGCGCAGTTCCACTTCGAAAGTCACTGGCATCTTCTAGCGTTGCTGACATACTACCATTTATTATTCCGTCTTCAATTTTAGAAAGCAACTGATCAAAATCTTCATTTATATATCTTTCTATTTTTGCCATGCAAAACACCTTCCTCTCAACTATCTACACTGAAATTTGAATCGCTATTTACTTATGCTTCATAGTGCCTGTCACCAATGTGTTCTATCCAATGTCAAAACTCTAAACTATCCGCGTTCAAAAGGAAATATTTCATTACCATGATGACAAATCCCTCATCATTTCTCCAAGGTCTTTTGCTGCCATTTACAATGACAACCTTCTTGAAAGAGTCCGGGATATTACGCAGAGAATTGAACTCCTGAGTCTGCTTTTCTTCTGAAGTCATGTCATAAGCAACCTGGATGTAGTATCTCTGATTTCCTTGGTTAACTACAAAATCAACTTCCAGCTGCTTACGGACACGCTTGCCCTCTTTATCTTTATCAAAGATTTGCACAACACCCACATCAACATTGTAGCCACGAATCAGAAGCTCGTTATAAACAATGTTCTCCATGATGTTAGTAGGTTCCTGCTGTCTGAAATTCAAACGGGCATTTCTCAGGCCTGGATCAGTAAAGTAGTATTTCAGATTTGCACCAATATACTTTCTGCCCTTAATATCGTATCGGTTTGCTTTAGAAATCAAAAACGCATCTGCCAAATAGTCAATATGATTGGAAATCGTTTTATTTGTATAACTCATCTGACGCTCACTGGCAAAGGTATTGGCAATCTTTGAAGGGTTGGTCGGTGCGCCGATTGCAGATGCAAGCACATCAACCAGAATGCCAATTTCATCCACATTTTGGATCTTGTTTCTTTCAATTACGTCCTTCAGATAAACATTTGCAAAAATGTTTTTCAGGTAATCTGCCTTCTGTCGTTCACTCTGTAAACCTACGACCTGCGGCAATCCTCCATAGATCATGTAGTCATCCCAGGCATCGTCGTAATCACCTTCATAGACAGAATAAAACTCTGCAAAAGAGAGGGGATAGATTCTGATCTCATCACCTCTGCCACGGAACTCAGTCACAATGTCGCTGGACAGAAACTTAGAATTGCTTCCGGTGACATACACATCAATGTTGCTCATCATATTATTGAATGGCATTGAGATCTCATCCAAAGTCTTCCCCCATACGTCCGCATCCTGCAAAACAAGGCCCTCCGATAAAATCACATTTCCTTCATTCTGAAGAATCACTTGCAAGCCAAATAAATCCCTATAAAACTCTATGGATTTTTCTATATCATCTACCACAATCAGTACATTCTTTAGTTACTGCATGGCTATAATGCAAAATATAATGTAAATTTAAAGGAGAAAATACACATGAAAAAAATTAAGGAAATAGCTTCAGGATTATTAATACTTCCTTTCAGGTATAGATGACTACACTGTTAAATTCATTTAAATTTCTCTACAAAAGCTCACTGCTGGTTCAAAAAATACCAACAGTGAGCTTTTATTTCTTACCCCCTATTTCCTTTTCCTGCGAATAATCACTACTGTAATTATTGCTATGCAAGCTACCATGACCAAAACTATCGGAAGAAGATTTCCTTCATCACCAGTTTGCACTGCCTGACCTTTTTGATCTGTATTTTGACCTGCATTATTTTGATTTCCTCCTACATCTACTGTAGTTTTCTGTACCAATGCGCGACGTGCATTTTCTAATTCTTCTGTTGCTGCTTTTACTTCTTTTGCACTACCTGACTTCAGAAGTTTTTTCGCTTTTTTCAATGCATCTTCTAATCTCTGATAAGAGTCTTCTGTATACAACTCCTTATCCACTTTTTCAGCCGCCTGAATCTTATCCTTTAATGCTTCTACATTAACCAGTTTTTTCATTGCCTCTTGAATCTTATCAATATATTTATCATCAGCGCTCTTTTCTGCCTCTGCGACAATATCCATCAATTCCTTATAAGAGTCTTCTGTATAAGATTCAGCCTTCAATGCCTTCGCTGCCTGAATCATCTGCTCCAAAGCTGCTTTATCACTTGTAGTCAATCCATTATATTTTTCTTCGATTAGTTTCAGCGCCTGTGCAACCTGTTCTTTTGTACCTGCATCAAGAAGTTGTTTTCCTGCTTCTACAGCTGCAACATAAGACTGATAACTTTCTTTCGTATATAAAGTACCGTCTACGCTTTCTGACTGTTTAATCGCTGCCTTCAGAGTACTGATATCAACTAGATTTAACATGCTATTCTGGAAAGCAGTTCTCTTAGTAATAAAGTCTTTTGGATTTACACGTTCTGTTCCGGCTATTTCTGCCTCTTTATCCGTAGCCACCAACGTATCAATTTCTGATTTAATCGCTGTCAACGCCTGATAACTAGCTTTTGTATACGGATCTGCTTCAACCAAATCATATTTTTTCGTTTCCAGCTCTGCAAGTTCTCTGTTTCTTGTAGAATAGACAAGATTATTCTGCGCTTCTGTCACATTTTTCATCAGCTCATCTGCATCTGTCTGCGACAAATTATCCGGAGTTTTCATTGCCTTTTCCAACTTGCCAATTACATTTGCATATGCAGAATAAGTAACTTTTGTATAAATTGTTTCCTCATTACTGATTTTTTCAGCCAACATTTTTTTCATATTTGCGACGGTTTCTTCATTCGCTTTTGTCTTTGCATTTGTACGTGCTGACTCTAATGCTTTAATCGCTGAATCCACCATTGCCTGACTTGCATTTTCATTATCATAGATTTCCTGTGCAGTTTCTTTTGCCTGTGTGTAAGCTGTTTTGCTATCAGCTGTCCATGTGTCATCCTCTGCTTTTGCAAGCTCTGCTTTTAATGTTTCTTTGTTTACTTCTCCGCCACGTTCTGATGAAGTTTCAATCTCAGCAATTTCCGGAATTACATCTTTCCAAGTAACAGTCAGTGTTTCCAGCATTTTTCCTTCCGGAATAACAAACTCATTGATTACTTGATTCAGTTTTCCAAGGTTTACTTTTTCACTAGCTTTTGTAACATTACTTTTATCTAAATAAGTTGCTGTAACATCTGCTTTAGAAATATCGCCGATCTGTATCAGACGAACAGATGCGATTGATGTTGGATCTAACACTCTCCAGGTAAATGAGCTGTTCTTTTTAGAAGACTTATAAGTTGTACCATAGCTTCCATCCCGCATATTAGACGGAAGCTTTCCTGCTTCTTCAATTGCTTCTGACACAATCTGTCTACTCTGCTCAGGAGAAATATATTCTCCTCCATTGATCTGCAGTTCATTAATTGCAACCCATCTATGATTATATGTTTCATTCGGCATGATGCGGATATATCTTCCATCTACATCCAGACCTGTTGCTTCTTTATACATATATCCCGGATTTTTATCATCATGGGTCAGAGTAATGCCTTGCATGTCTTTCGCTACTGTATTATCATGCACATTTTGAGTTGGTTTTCCAACCGTCATAACCTCTGTCCAGTTTTCACCATCTGTTGACACTTCAAATTTTGCATTTCTCAAATAATTCAACTGTGTTTCTACAATATAGTAACGCAGAGAGTTAAAGTGAATAACTTGTCCCAGATCAAATGTGATATGTTTGCCAGCTTCCTGTTTTCCATTGATCATACCCAATGTACTTAATTTTCCATCAAATACATTTCCAACAGTTCCTGCCACACGCATATCATTTGCATCCTGTGCTTTTTCAAAGTCTGTATCTACTTTTTTAGCTCCGACAAACTTATAAGTCACTTTAAAATCATTCAAAGTAATCTGGCTTGCTTCTTCGCCATTATTTTTAATGCGTATATACGCTGCATCTACATTTTTTGCATCCGCTGCGTAAGGCTTCCATGTGATTTCATTCATAGACGTCTCCAGAACTACATTTTCCGAAAGTGCCGGAATTGTAATATTCTGTATTGCTTTGATATCGCCAAGTTTCACTCCGATATACTCGTCTTTGTTCAATGTAACTGTTCCGTTACTTAATGAAACTCTGCCTTCCTCCAGACTTGCAGTGATATTTGTATCAACGTTCGTATAAAGCCCTGCTCTCGCACCACTTGTATCTTCATTTGCCGGAGAAAGAATCTCTATTTCACCAATTCTTACCCAGCCTCCTGTTACTGTATTATTATGAATACGCACCGCTTTTACATTAGCAACATTTCCGAATGAAATGGTCTGATCACCTTTATCCGACAATGTACCCGCTTTTGTCCATGTACTCGTTCCCTCAATCTGATACTCTACATCTGCATTGCTGAACTTATCACTCTTTGCTGAAACTCCCTGCACCAAACGGAAGGAACCAATTGTTTTTGGCTCCGGGAAAGTAACTGTCAATGTTGCTCCTGCTGGAATTGTATCTCTTCCGGGGTTTTCGTATGGTCCTTTTGCCAGCCATACTTCACTGCTGTTATCTCCATCAAAATATTTATCTTCCGATGCGTTATTTTGTATAGATATCTGCTCATATGTAACAGTTCCTGTATATCTTTTCTGTGTATTTGGATTGATTCCGGTGTCAATATAATCAGTTACATATTTTGCCATCGCTTTAATAAACGGAACAATATGCTGTACTCCGACTTCTGCTTTTTCATAATGATCCAGATACCAGAGTTCATGTGTCTTTGACTGCTCGAACGCAGCTTTTGCTTCTGCATTATAACGAAGTGCAGTATCTGCATCCTCATTGACAATTGCCTTAATAGCATTCAAATATCCAATTGCTGAAACAGTTGTATCATCCCAGCAATCCAGCCAATATACAATCTGATCTCTAACCTTTATGTCTACAGCCTGTTCTCTATAAACAGCAGCTGCATTCTGTAAAATCTGGAATTCAGCAATCAATGCATCCGCTTCTTCTACAGTAACTGTACCTGTCTTTAATTTATCACGAAAATCCGTCAGTTTCGGAGCTAAATCTACGGATTCCTGCAATGCTGTTACTCGAGAATCCATGTTCTGATTCATCATATGTTTAGACAATTCATACAACGCTGTAGAGGCTTCCGTTTTCGCTGCTGAATTGTGGTCTACATATTTGAAAGAATCCTGCCATGCCTTGTTTGCTATATCTGCATTTTCCCAAATATTCCATGAATAACATGCATTTCCGAAAATTGCCACTTTACTTGGCTCTGACTGCTGCATCGGATTAAGTACGATACCTTGAATCTTTGCCGGATCAACTCCTGGATGTAGGAATGTTGTATATCCGCCCATGATCAGATGGCTTTTAGAATTATCTGTACAAGGCCAGTTAATCCACATATAAGGACCGCGTCCCGCATTATTCGTAAATGTATTGGTAAAGTTCTGGTTTACTTCGCCCCATACTCTACCGCCTGTCATAACAACCTGTACATTTTCCGGGAAATTTTTGTAATATGCCTGTCCGTTGTACATATATTCCTGTGGACAAAACGGCAACGTCTGTTTCAAATCCGGATATGTTTTTTTCATTTCTGCCAGCCACGCTGTCATATCCGTTAAAAACTTATTATAATTATTTCCACCTACGTTTCCCGCATCGTCTGCCAGAATTGCAACCTGTCTGACACCGGCATCAATCACCTGAGCAAGTTTATCTTGTACTGCTTTTAAATCAGCTTGATAATTACCGTCAAATCTAACCGGATTATACATAAACGTATGAAGTGCATACACAAAACGGCATTTAGATGCATTCCCAGCTTCTGCCAAAGGTCTGATTAATGTATTCAGTTCCTCTTCTGTATATAATTCTCTCCATTTTGCATTATGCTTTGGATCATTTTTCGGTGCATAGAAATAGGAATTCAGTTTATAATAACCGCCCCATTTCATAAGATTGATTCTATCTTCTGTAGACCATGGATTTCCATAATACCCTTCAATAAATCCACGACTTGCAACATCTGCCCAGTCCTCAATGTGAAAATTCCGGATGGTATTACTATCCATCTGCTTCAAAATATGATACAACGTCGTCAATCCATAATAACTTGCATCTGTGTCTGCACCTACTACAGTGATCACATCATTATTACTATCCAATACATAGGCGTCCAGCTTTTCATACAAATCCGCTGACTGCATATTCACATGTTCATTTGCATAAGTATCTGCAACTTCTCCCGAACCATCAATTCCAACAAGAATATTCGTCTTGCCCTCTTCAATTGACTCGGATGTGGTCACTGTTACCCCGTCTTTCAACGCAAGTGCTTCTGCTAATCGATCTTTCGTTGCCTGATCGATTCCTGATTCATATACTACATTGACCTCGTTTTTGATAACATGGTCACCTTCCGTATATTGAACCACCTGTGGATTCGGATAAATTTCATACTCTGCAGCCGCAGCTTCACTCCGGACTGGCGATATTGTCAGTCCGGAAACAGTCATTACTAATGCCATGACTCCTGCAGCGAATTTCTGAAAGCCTTTTTTGTTCTTTCTATCAATTCGTAATTTTTTCAAAATTTCCTCCTTAAAAGGATTGTCACATAATACTCTTCAAATTGATTATTTAACATCTTTCCTTTTCTTTCCAATCATTATAGCTCCTACTATTCCTACTATACCAGCTGCTGCTAATGCAACTACGCAAATTCCTACTGATGCAGTATCCCCTGTTTGTACTGCATTATTTGAATTGTTTGTATTGCCTGTATTTCCTTTGGAGCTACCATTTCCGTCCGGTTTACCTGAACCCTGGTTTCCTGAATCCGGTTTTTCTGGATTCGGTTTTTCTGGATCCGGCTTTTCTGGATCCGGCTTTTCTGGATCCGGCTTTTCTGGATCCGGCTTTTCCGGACCCGGCTTTTCTGGATCCGGCTTTTCTGGATCTGGTTTCTTAGCTTCTGTCACTGTGATTGCAAACTCTGTTTCAAAACCACCATAGGTCACTGTTACTTTTGTATTTCCTTTAGACAACGCTGTCTTTGTATCTGGATTAAATGCAAAGTCTTTTGCAGTCTCTTCTGAATATACAACATCCGCCGTTGTACCATTGTCATATGATGTAGTAAGTACAAGACCTGTAGGATCTAAGGTTTCTCCTTCTTTATATGTTGTTTTTGTCGGGAAGCTCTTTATGGAAATATTATTCATTTCCGGTTTTTTCAACTCAATTGTAAATGATACCTCTTGACTTCCTGTATATCCATACTGTCCAATACCTGTTACGATTGCAGTTGCAGTTCCTGGTGCCTCATTATTATTATAAGTAAGTTTGTAGTCTATGCCATATCTGAGCACCTTATCTCCCAAGGTAACTTCAATGTCTTCTTTTGACAATGTTACCGGATGATCTTTATCTACAACAGAAACCAGTTTTTTCTCATTTGTAAGAGAAACAGTTGCATCTGAAATGTCTGTCTTTGAATCTGCTTTACGCAAGCGAATCTCTGCAGCACTTGCAAATTTATTCTGCTGTGATCCTTCACCATAAGTTTCAACGCCGGTAAGTCGAACATATTTTGCTTCTGTCGGTTCATTAAACATTGCGATATACCAGTCATCTGTATTATCCCAATTTCCAACAGAAACTTCTGTCCAATTTTGATCGTCCTTACTTACCTCTACTCGATACTTACTGATACGTCCATTTGAAGCACCACCACGTCCTTTGTAGCGTAATGCATCTAGGCTAGTAATTTCATTTAACTCAAATTTAATCCAAAATGTATCACGACTCGCTTGCGGATTCCATGATGTATGCCAGATAGTACCTTCATTGCCATCTAAAACATATCTTGCCGGACCTTCATTGCCTTGTCCACTCTGTTCACTTCCAGCTGTCACCGACATTTTTTGGGGATCATAATCCCGTCCTGCATAAACTGGATCTGTATTTCCAACACCTTTTCCGTCTAAGTTGATGACAAATTCATTTCTGGTTGTATGATCTTCTGATTCAATGATTAGCTTCGCTTTATTTTCATACGGCGGTACATAAGTTACCGCTGCATTATCAGCTGCCACATAGTCTATTGTATCAATAACAATAGCTTCTGTATCAAAACTTCCTGCAGCAAGTTCTTCCTCACTTAACTCAAGACCATTTACCGTTAATTTAGAAAGATTTGCAGTAGAATTGGTCGTATATGAACCATTCCACTCAATAATCTCTACTTCTGTAATACCAGTACATGTTTCTGTTTTTCCTGCCTCTTGAGGAGTTGTATTTGTTACTTGCAGTTTTACAAAAGTTGCTACAGTTGGATCAAATGTATATGTATATGCTTTTACACGTTCTGGACTTTCATTTTCCGCAATTGTTTCTTCCACTGAAAGTTCTTTCCAACTTCCTTCATCTCCTGTTTCAGATACAAAGAGTTTTGTTCTTCCTTCCCGAGGGAATGTCATTGCACCATTATCTTTGGAATAATATACAACAATTTTTCCTACACGCTGCTGAGTAGCATAGCGGAATGTGATTTCAGAAGTTGGATCTGTATTTCTAGTTGCCCAGTTTGACCAACAAGTTGGATTTGCGCCTCCACTGTTGTTGTCTCCAATTTCTTTCTTTCCATCCTTAATTGCATCCAGTGTATCTGACTGTTGTCCTTCCGGTACATCCTGACTTAAGTATGCTGCGCTACTTACACTGGAGCCTAGCTCTATCTTCTGTTTTTCTACACGAATGGTCGCTGTAACCTCTACATTCTGTCCTAGAACATCTGCTGTTCCTTTCACTGTCACAATTCCTTCTGCATCGTAACTTCCATTCGGTTCTCCCCAAGCAACTGGGAAGGACGCATTCATTACTTCACCATCTTGAAGTACCGCCGGTCTAGATTCCGGAAGTGTCGGTTTCGTTCCAAGCGGAACAGTTGTTGAATAGTTCAGCAGGGAAACTACCTGGTCAATCATATTGACGATTACTGTAAGAGTATCTCCTGCCTCTGTTGTACCTGCTACAGAAAATGTACCACTCTGTGCAATCTGTTCTTCTGTAATTGCATCCCATGTTACAGGAATCTCTTTTTCACTTCCATCTGTATACACTGCTTTAACAGTACTCGGAAGCTGTGGCATATTACCGGTTTTTACATAGTAGTTTTTAGACATTTCGTAATAACTGATAGCCTTTTCTCCTGTTGTATCCTGTTCTACCGAAGTCGTTGTTACTGTCACTGAAGAAGTTTCCAGACCTTTTGCACTGGCTGTTACTGTGAAACTTCCCGCTTTTTTTGTAGACTGTACAATTGCCAGTACTTTTCCTGCAAATGCATTTCTGCTATTTGCCTGATAGGAGGTATGATCGTCTTGTCTTCCGTTATCAATACCCACCAGTTTACCTTCGCCTTCTACTTTAAAGCTTACTTTATCTTCCGCATTCGGAATAATATTTCCATCTTTATCTGTTACATCTACAGTTACATAAGTTAAGTCCGCTCCATCTGCTGCAATTGTATCGCGGTCAACTGTAGCTTTTAAATTCTTCTTCTCACCGGTGGTTGTTACAGATGTTCGACCATTCAGTTTTTCCTCTGAAATTTTCTGTCCATCCTGTCCGTAAGCTACTGCTGAAATTGTACCTGCTTTATACGGAACCTGCCATGTCAGATATAAATTCTTATGTTCTGTACCAGACTTATCCGTGCCTTCATAATACTGATATGTATACCCTTGTGTATTTGACTGTTTCTGTGTAAATTCCTTTGTCCCAAGGCTCTTCTTATCACCTGTTTTTGCATCTGTAAAGAATAATTCTACTTTTTTCGCATCTGTATAAACGACAACCGGAACCTTTCCACTGCTATCTTTCTTCACTGCATCTTCATTCCATGCCGGTAAAATATGAAGGGTATTTACTTCGTCATTCCACTGGCTCTGATAGAAGTAGTAACTATCTTTTGGAAATCCTGCAGTGTCAATAATTCCAAAATATGAATTCTTTGGAGACGGCCATGTTCCTTGTGCTCCTTTTCCAGTTCCGTTCCATGGTGTCGGCTCTCCAATATAATCAAAACCGGTCCATACATATTCGCCTGCCACAAAATCTCTCTTAATAACCTCGTACCAGGCACTGCTGGCAACTGCCCCCCAGTTAACTGCTGAATTATCATAGGATGTTAACTTCTGACCCGTCTTACTTCCATCTATTCTGTCATATACACCTCGACTATTGACTGCTGAAGCAGTTTCAGAACCATACAACTTCCAATTTGGGTTACTATTATGAAGCGTATCATAATCATTTCCAGAACAATAATTCAAACCAACCGTACCATTTGCAGTTGTCATAGCATCCATCATGTTTTTCGGTATTCCAATCTTATTACCTTTTAACACGTTGTCGCCACGTGTTGCCGGTCTTGTGGTATCCAACGCAGTTGTCCAATCAATCAAATTCGCCTGAACATTTGCATACGCCTGTGTCAATACACCGGTTGCACCTTCCTGAACTTCATTTCCGAGGGACCACATAATAACTGACGGAGCATTCCAACCACGTTTTACTGTTGCTGTTAAGTCATATTTTGCCCAAGTCATTCCATTTTCTTTTCCAAGAATCTGATTGCTTTCATCTATTGTCTGATTGAAAAATCTGGCATAATCATTGTTATTTCCATTCTTAGCATTTTGCCAGCCATCAAACATCTCTTCTACAACAAGGATACCTTTTTCATTACAAATATTTATCAGTTCTTCTGCTGCCGGGTTATGTGTAACACGAATTGAGTTACATCCCATTTCCTTTAAGATTTCCACCTGACGCTCAATTGCACGTTTCCATGCCTCTGCTCCAAGCGCTCCCTGATCGTGGTGCATACACACACCTTTCAGTTTCATATTTGTTCCGTTTAATGAAAATCCACTATTTTCATCAAATTTAAAATAACGGAATCCATATTCTGTATCGTAAGTATCTACAACCTCTTCACCAATCTTTACTTCTGTACGCACTGTATAAAGCGCCGGATTTGTAGTACTCCATAATTCTGGATTCTGTGCATTTACTGTTGCATCAATCGCTGCGGTTTCACCTGCCGCAATCGCTTTTGTTTCTGTTGTCACAGTTCCGATATTAGCGCTTGGCTCCCCACCTTTTTTGAAAATGGTATGAGTCAATGTCACATTCTGTTCTCTGTCTGAATCGTTGGCTACAGTTGTCTTAATATTAGTAGTCACCGCTCCGTCTTTTTCTGTTTCCAAATTTGGAGTTTCTACCTTTGTCCCATATAAGTCAACATGTACAGGATTTACAATATTCAAATCTACACTTCTATAAATACCACTTCCTGAATACCAACGGCTGGATGGTGTCTGATGATTTACCTTTACCGTAATTACATTCTCACCATCAAATTTCACCAAATCAGTGATATCAAATGAGAATGGAGTATATCCATACGGATGGCTTCCCACCTGTGTTCCATTGACCCAAACTGTAGCATCCATATATACGCCACCAAAATCAATTCGCACACGTTTATTCTCCGCTGTTTTTCCAAGCGTGAAACTCTTTCTGTACCAGCCAATTCCACCCGGAAGATATCCGCTTTCTGCTTCCATCTTCGTTGAATACTCTTGTTCAATACTGTAGTCATGAGGCAGATTTACATGTTCCCATTTAGAATCATCAAATGCCGGTTCTTCCGCACCTGATCCATCTCCCAAATAGAACTTCCAGTTGTCATTAAAATTGACATCTCGTTTTGCTGCCGAATAATTGTTTACATAAACAACTTCTTTATCAGAACTCATCTGGCTTTCTGTTTCAGAAAGCACATTGACCGGAGTTCCTGCCGCAAATGAAACACTTGGAGTAAACATTCCAAAGGCAAGTGTCAGTGCAGCTGCTGCCATACCTTTTCTTTTTAAATTATACTTTTTCATACTTTTTTCTTTTTAGACTTTTTATAGCCTACTCTCTTCCTCCTTTTCCTTATTAATCTCTCGGAATCTTCGTAAATATTATCCTTATCCAAATACTCTTGCTCGTTCCACCTGGGATATCATTGAACGGTTTTGGAATCTGGATTTATCTTTTACCGAGCGAGAAATCATTATATATAGTTAATTTTAGTATCTCATAAAAATAAGAATACAACTCGTATTTTTTGTTTCATCCCTCCTGATTCTTTGTCATATTCGGAACTCTCAATAACAGAACCTGGAAAGGGCTTATCACTCACTTAGCGCGCTACCCCTTTCTTTCGTTTTTGGATTATAATGTTCTGTGGTTGTAACATGCATTCAAGGAATATAAACCATTACAGCCAAGAAGTGGTTTCTTATAGAAGACTGCCGGGATACTCTTCAGAATATCCCGGCAGTCTTCTATAATTTTTTACTTTTCACAGCTCCGTAATTCATAACGGTCTGTTTCTGTTCATCTAGATTAGCTTCTTTTTCTGCGATATACAAGTGTTGCGATTACTGCCCCAGCGGCTATCATTACAATTCCATACAATGCGAAATTCGCTGTATCTCCAGTCTTGATTGCCTTTACCGTGTTCTGTCCTGCACCACCATTCGGAGTTGAGCTATTAGCATTATTTTCCTTTGCTCCACTCTGATTCACATTTCCATTAGCGCTGTTATTACCACTATTGCCATTATTTCCAGCATTTCCATTGTTATTGCTGTTATTATTTCCATTATCTGGTTTCTCTGGATTTGGTTTCTCTGTCTCACCGTTTCCTTCTACCATAACCTTAAACTCTTTAGTGGCAACACTTCCATCTGTTCCAGTTACCTTTACTGTTACGATGACTTCTGTATCCTCTTGCGGTATAGTTACTTCGCCATTCAGCGCGATAATTCCTTCTGGATTTACACTACAAATCTCAATCTGTGCGTTTTCTGGTACTTCCGGTAATACTAGTTTCTTCGTATCTTTCTTAATAGAAGTTGCAAAAGATTTATCTGCAATAATACGACGCATGATTTCTTCTGCAGTTATCACCTGCTCAGGCTCTGCATCCTTCTCAAATACTCCGATCAGGTCTACATCCTTTTCAACCTTAAATGTATACTTCGCATCGGTACTTAAAATATCCTCTGCATCTTTCAGCTTCCATCCTACGAAATGATGTCCTTCTTTTGCTGTTGCTGTTACTGTTGCCTTTTCTCCATCTTCGTAGATTCCGTCCTCATGATCCATGCTGACTGTTCCCATTGCTTCAGCACTTGCTGTTGCTGTTACTGTATACTGTTTAACTGGCTCTGCATCCTTCTCAAATACTCCGATCAGGTCTACATCCTTTTCAACCTTAAATGTATACTTCGCATCGGTACTTAAAATATCCTCTGCATCTTTCAGCTTCCATCCTACGAAATGATGTCCTTCTTTTGCTGTTGCTGTTACTGTTGCCTTTTCTCCATCTTCGTAGATTCCGTCCTCATGATCCATGCTGACTGTTCCCATTGCTTCAGCACTTGCTGTTGCTGTTACTGTATACTGTTTCTTTACTACAGGATTTGCTGCGAAGTTTGCTGTCAGTGTCACATCTTCTGTCACATCAAATACATGTGGATTTGCATCACTGACTTCTGTTCCCTCTGCGTTTGTCCAGTTTACGAAATGATATCCTTCTTTTGCTGTTGCAGTTACTGTAGCGGTATCATACTTCTGATACTCACCCTTATCGGTTGCTGCACTTCCCATTACCGGGTCATTTACCTGAACGGTCACAACTACTGGTTGCGGCGCTGTAAACGGTTTTGTCAGTTTCGCATTTGCCCAGTCACCATGATCGCTCCAGTTATTTGCACCTTTGTCCATAACCAATTTCAGTTCTGTTGCATCAGTTATATCAATATCACCTGTAAATCCTTTTGCTGTGTTAGTTCCCATTACATCACTTGTGAACTTCAGATTTCCATCCACATATACCTTAAATGTGATACTTGCCTGAGAAGGATTTATCTTTGTCTCACGGTCTACACCGTAATAAGATGAAAAACTTGTATATCCTTTGCCAGTCAGATCGTAAATGATTGTAGAATCTGCATGGCTTCCGATTCCTTTATCAAAGGTTTCTTCCTTTGAACCGTCCCATAAGGTCAGTGTGTTGTTTCCACAGCTCTTATCTTTTCTTGTCGGATTACCTGAATCTCCGGATGTCTGTGATGTCCAGTCAAGATCAGATAACCATGTATCTCCTGATGCATGAACTGTTACTTTATAAGTCTTTTCTGTGGACTTGTCCGCAGAAGTTACTTTCACTTTCACAGTGTTGTCACCTTCTGTCAGTCCCAGTTCTGCCGAAGCACTTCCTGTTCCTGTCTGAATCACTTTATCTTTCCAGATAACTTCTACGGTTGCATCCGCCTCTTCTGCTGTTGCATTGATTGTCACAGCGGATTCTGTTGCAGATGCTGTATATTTTAATGTATCTGCATCAAAGTTTTCTTTCAGATATATATTTCCTCCAAGGCTTAATGCTTCCAAACGTGCATTTGCAGCATTCGGCACTTTCAGTTTCAGTTTATAGTAGACCGGCTCTGCACTTGTCTCAGGTGTCACACGGATCGTAATCTCATTGATTCCCGGTGCAACTGTCACGTCTCCCTGAACAGTCTGTGCTGCGGATGTAACCTCTTTTCCGTTCACGATGGAAACAGTTGCTCTTGTACTCTGTGCTGTCGCTGCAACCTGCGCTGTTGTTGTTCCTGTTGCAATTGGAAGACTATATTCATAAACTCCCTCTTCCAGCACAACTTCTTGTCCATTTACCTGCAGGCTTTCCAACAATGCATTGTTATCTCCCTGACGGCTGATTGTGAAACGATATTTTTTCATTGTCACGCCATCTTCTGCTGTAACATTTACCTCGATCAGATTTCTTCCGCTTGTGAGAACTGCGTTTCCGCTCAGTTCAGCTGTTTCTTTTCCATTCACCAGCACTTTTACTGTTGCCTTTGTATCCTCTGCTGCAAAGGAATACTTGATTTCCTGAACGTCACTTCCTGCTGTTGTCTGATAGAAAGTTGTTCCTTTTACAAACTGGAACATGTCTGTACTTTCACTAGTTTTAATGTCAGCTGTCGCCAGATCTGCATTTGCAGATTTGACTGCTGATGCACCTGAATCTGTGCCATTTCCGGTTACTTTTACTGCATCAGACCATACAATGTCTCCTGCTGCACCTGTTCCGATCAGCGGTACATAAGCAGCTTTCACATATTTGCCTTTCAATGCTTTAGAAGCTGTCAGAGAAGTTCCCTCTACTCCGCTGATAATGGAATAGTTTCCATTTTCTTTATCAGCAACTGCCCATTTTACAATTACGGACTGTCCTGTAGTATCTCCTGCCGCTGTCAGGCTGTCAGCAGCTTCGTCATATGTTACCTTAACATTGGAGGCGGTCGGTTTCACTGCCTCTTCAACTAATTTTACTTCTTTATTATTCACTGTAACATCAGAATAAGTGATGGATCCTGTATTAGTTCCCTGGCTTGCGATTGCCAGCTTAAAATTACCGCTCAGGAAACCGCAGTCTGTTCTCGAACCGATGGTGGTCCAGTTGTTCTTATCTGCACTGTAGTAAGCTGTCACTGTGGCATTATTTTTTACCAATTTCAGCCAGATTGGATTTGTGCTTACATTTGCCCAGTTATTATATGGTTCCTCTACTGCACTTCTGTTCTGCTCTTTTACAAGTGCTACTGCACTGGTAGAGCCATCACGATGCTTCTTTTCCAGTGCTACATAATTGTCCGCATCATCATAGAGATAGATTCCTGCATCTGCCCATGTATTTGCAGGAGTTGCACCTGTCAGTTTGAATACAAGTGTCAGATCTGTTCTGTCTGTTCCTTCCGGCAATGGTTTTACAAGGACATTGCTCGGAGTCTGATTCTGGTAAAGTCCCTGGCTTGTGAAATCCTGCTCCAGTCCGCCTTCCACGGTCGAACTTGCACGGTATTTGTCGGAAGATGTCGGATAATCCACTGTAATATCCGATGCGATCATCTTCCCTTCCTGCCAGATCGATACCAGTTTGGATGCTGCATAGCCGTTGGCTGTAGATGCTGTCACTACAACACTTCCCGGTTTTACTGCTGTCAGAAGTCCTTGTTCAGTGATTGTTGCTTTATCAGTCTCAGTTCCGGTCTTGGCATCATAAACCTTCCATGTCACTGCGCTGTTCTTGTCTGCACCGTTCTCTTCAGCGTTCCATTTCAGATCTGCAGTATACTGGATCGTATCATTTACTTTAATATTTTCTTTGTTACCAGCTGCTGTCAGCTCTATTCCTTCCGGCAGATTACCAAGTTCACCTGCGTTGACTGTGAATGTAACTGTATTGGTCGGGAACTTACGTCCTCCAACAACCATATATCCTGTTACATTGGCTGTTCCTGCTCCAACTGCAGTTACGACACCTGTACTGGAAACTTTTACTACTTTTTCATTGTCAGATTCGTAGTACATCGTTCCGTTCGGTGCTGTTGTGGAATCTGCGTTTACCTTCATTGCATCATTGGTTACTGTAATATCAGAAGCACTCATGTTGCTGATTGAACTTCCGGCATTCAATCCACCGTCATACTCATTTCCTTCGATCACTACATTTTTACAACCATTAAAGTTGTACAGTTTTCCTGATAAGGTATCACCACTTCCGCTTACGGTCAGTTCTGCACTGTCGGCTACATTCAGTTCTGTAGAACTTCCGTCTTTTACTGCCAGACTCAGAGATCCATCTCCGTTGATCGGATCCTGTCTGTAAATTTTATTATTTTTAAAGGTAAGGTTATCTACACTCTTTGCATCAAGAACTCTCTTATTGTACGTAAAAAACGTATTGCCCTTGATCTTAATATTAGAATGTACGGTCTTTTCCGTAGATACAGTCGGATTGGTAGGCTCAATGAAAATTGCCTGTGCATTTCCTCTTGTAAATGTATTATTACGGATGGTCACATCTCTGACCGGACCTGACTCATACCAGCCCTGAGCATCATCAGAAATATAGATGCCTGCCATACTCATTCCGTCAAATGTATTATTTTCAATGACAATTGGTTTTCTTGTAGTTACAAGGATTCCTCTTGTCGGAACTTCCTTAAATTCACAATTGCTGATGTTGACAGCTGGTGTATAAGTGATATTTTCTACCACATGTTGATTTACCTGAACGTCGGCAGGAATTGCCTTATCCAATGTCAGCTTGATGGTTGTCAGACTTCCTGAACCTTCACCCATGTTTCCGCCCATTCCGTCCGGTCCGTCAACCTTTGTTACTGTGCGAACGGAATTTTCAACTGTGATCATATTTCCCTTTGTCATGAACTCGATTTCGTCACCTTCGAAAAAGTTCGGGAAACCAGCTGTTTCATGATGGTTGTACTGTACTGTGATTGTTCTTCTGTCAGAACTGATGGATGTAACTGTGTTAAATGTTCCGTGGATATTGATCGGGTCGTCATGAGGACCTGCAAAGGTACAGTTATTAATATTGATTGCTCCTTTGCATCCGGACATCTGTACAAAGTCAGCATATCCGGCTGTTGTTCTTCCACTTTCCTTTGGTGCTTCAAAATCAACATCTTCCATTGTAATGTTTTCAGAATGCTGACCTACCATACCAAATCCATGAAGGAATTGGATATCAAGAGAAGTCATCTTAATATCTTTGCTCTTCCAGAAAAACGTTCCTGCATGATCACGTACGGTCGGACGTGACTGAAAGCACATTCCGTTCTGAACTTCACCGGCTTTACTATTATATGTAATCTTTACACGATGATTTCCAAGATCCTCAATAGAAGCTACACCTTTTAATGCAGCATTTCCATTTCCTGCACCGAATTTGATTCCCTGTACGGTATCTTCCCGCTGGGTATGATAACCTGACAGATCGGAGATACTCCAGTAACGTTGACCTGTATAAGGACTTACATCGCTGTACCATTTAATCGTTGTTCCTGCAACTTCATAATTATAGCACTCAGGAATATACATAGTTGCTGTATTTCCCTCTACACTCTCAACAGTCATATCAATAACTGTCGGAACCTGGAAATCCACTGCAAAATTTTTAAATTCAACATCTTCGCAACCGATTGTTGCAAATGTTGTCATTTTACCATGGAACATAAACAGAGAGTTGTTTCCATCTACGGTAACATGATCCATATCTTCCAGAAAAATACCGATCTTCTTCATTTTATTGTTCTGATCGGCACCTACAGTATTGGAAACATATAATTCTCTTTCTATTGCTTTATCTGGATAGATATCATAGCGTCCTTCCGGGAAATTAATCTTGACTTCTTTTCCCTCTTTCGTTGCATCTTTCGCAGCTGCGATTGCTTTCTGTATTCCGATTGCACTGTCCTTCCCACTGTCCGGATATACTCCGTAATCCGTAACATCGATTACTTCTGTTCTTGCAGCTGCTTCGGCCTTCTGCACACCTGCGCCCGAAACAATTCCCGTTATCACAAGACAGGCTGCAAAGACAAGCGATAAGATTCGCCTTCTCTTTTTCATTTTTTCCTTACCCCTTTCCATTATATATAAGTGATTTTATTTTCTCATAAAAAAAAGGGGGAGGCTTGCACTTTTTTATCACACCACCTCCGATTTTTTGTCATATTCGGAACTTTTTAATAACAGAACCGAGAAAAGGCATATCACCTACTTAACGCACTGCCTCTTTCTTTCATTTTTGGATTATAATGTTTTGAAGTTGTTGCTAGAAATTTATGATATGCAAAATACTACTACCAGTGAAAAAAAATTCCATGCGCAATCTCATACAGTGATACTATTGTCTTAACAAAAAAAGGCAGCGCACTTAATACTTAGCGCGCTACCTCTTCATCTCATTTCATTTTCTATTCTTCTGTTTCTTCCGTTTTGTTACCTTTTATTTTTTCCATGATCTCTTCCAGATATGCGCCTTCCAGTTTGTAGCCTTTTGCGTAGATCACAAATGCAAGGATTGTAATTACAGAAGGTACAACACCCATTAATACTCGCATTCCCATGATTGTAGACGCGCTCTGTTCTGCGTTTGCTACATAGCCGACAATTGTAAGGCCTACACCGATCAGCCAGGCAGATACTGCAGATGCGGTCTTAACAAGCAGTGTCTGGAATGAAGCGATAATACTTTCATTTCTACTTCCTAATTTTACCTGTCCATAATCGATAACATCAGCAAGCATAACGGTTGTTGCTCCTAATGTAAGACCAGAACCCAATTTATAGAAGATACCACTGATTGCTACAATTACCATGTTCTGTGGTGCAAAGAATCCACAAAGTACAACTCCTGCGAGACCAATTGCAGGGCTGAAGCTGGCAATTGCAAATACCTGTTTCTTTGTAAAATAGTTAGAAAGGATTGGGAAAAGGAACAAAGCTGCAATCTCTGCAAACTGTGCTGCAGTTGTGAAGATTGGATATAAGCCTTCATTTCCGGTTACATATTTGAAGTAATAAATTGCAATACCACCGGCAAGCTGTACAACAAGATTGTAGCAAAGCACAATTCCGATAAATACTTTCAGCTGATCATTTCCGGCAATAACATGAAGTGCATCTTTGATTGTAAGCCTTTTTGCTTCTTTACCCGACTCCGCTTCCTGACAGCTGCGGTCTTTTACAAATACAACAGTAATAATAGAAGTAATTACAAAAATCACTGCAATAATTTTCGCAAGTGCAGAATATCCAACAGCGCTGTCTCCTTTACCAAGAACAGATACAAGTTTCAGAGCAAACGCACCCATAAGAAGCCAGGCTGTACTTGCAAAAATTCTCGGGATAACTGACATAGAATCTCTTTCTTTTTTCGTGCTGGAAAGAGACGGAAGCATTGACCAGTATGGAATATCCATAACTGTATAAGTCATTCCCCACAAAATATAAACAACAGAGAAATATATATACATGCCAGTTCCTTCTAATCCGGAAGGTTTTGTAAACATAAATACTAAAACGATTGCATTTAACACCGTACCAATCAAAATCCAAGGTCTGAATTTTCCCCATTTTGTTCTTGTGTTATCAACAACAAATCCCATCATTGGATCGTTGAATGCATCCCACACTCTGGCAACTAGAAACAGGTTACCGACAAAAAGCGGTGTCAATCCGATCGTATCTGTAAAATAAATCATTAAGAAATACGAAATAATGGCATAGCATAAATCTTTTCCCAGTGCTCCAATACCAAATGATAATTTAGAAAAGTTTGAAAGTTTCATTTGATGTTCTCCTTTGCTTTTTTATAATTTGTTTATACGAATCAACATGCTTGCGTAGTCACCCGTCAACCGCATGTCAAATCCATGTTTCATAAGATAACTTCCACTCTTTGTGAGTTTGCCATCTTCCATAAGAAGTTCGTAGGACGCATTTTCTTCCAGTCCACGAAGTTTCACTGTCACTCCACGATGTCCCAGCTTGCTTTGTGGGAGAAATGCGAACAGTACGCCCTCATTTCCTTTCATATATTCATATAGGAAATAATCATTTGCCGACGTATGATTCAGACGATAGAACGTACCTTCCTGAATGATCGGACGGATTTCCTTGTACTGTGCGATCATTTCCTGAGAAAGAGCAATGTCTTCTTCTGTAAATTTCAAAATATTACATCCAATTCCAAGTGTTCCCATCATTGCACTGTGATAGCGGAATTTCATTGGAATCACACGGTTGGACAGGAAGTTCGGACAATCGGTCACCCAGGCACGCATTGCCTTGATCGGGTAAATGTAAGAATATGCATCCTGGATAAACAGACGGTCATATGCGTCTGTATTATCGCTCGTCCAGAAATCATCAAAAATTCCGAGAATGCCGTAATCAATACGTCCACCACCAGATGCGCATGCTTCGAACAATACAGCCGGATGCTTTTTCTTCGTTTCCTTCACAATATCGTAGAGTGCCTGGATGTGCTTATACCAGAGATCTTTCTTTAAATTTGTCTGAGAGATTGGTCTGTTTGCATCCCATTTGATGTAGTCGATTTCGTGGTTAGAGAGAAGATTATCCAGCATTTCCAGTACAAACGCTTTTACTTCATTTTTTGTAAGATCCAGCACATACTGTTCTCTCGATGTGTCGCTCTCTCTTGTATCAAAGTGATAGATCCAATCCGGATGCTTCGCATAAAGCTCTGCCTTTGGATTTACCATTTCCGGCTCTACCCAGATTCCAAACAGAAGTCCCTGCGCTTTCACTTCGTCGATCAGCTCATCGATTCCATTCGGGAACTTCTCTTTATTTACATACCAGTCGCCAAGGCCGTTATCAATTCCGTGACGCTGGCCAAACCATCCATCATCTACTACGAACAACTCCGCACCCAACTCTTTTGCCTTAGCTGCAAGCTTTTTCTGCTCCTGAACCGTTACATCAAAACCGGTTGCTTCCCAGGAATTATAAAGTACCGGACGAAGTCCTTCCCGAAGTAGAAAATCATTTGCAAACTGATGCAGGTTGTGGGACATTGTCTGAAATCCATCTGCTGAATACCCACAGAGAATTTCCGGTGAGGCAAAGCTTTCTCCCGGCTTAAGATCCCATGTGAAATCATGTGTGTTAATTCCCATCTGCACAAGTGTCTCTCCGTACTGTGTCTGCTCTACCGCCCCGCTGAAATTTCCAGTCATACGAAGTGCGCCAAAGTACACATTTCCGGTTGTCTCTGTGGCATCCTGATCCAAAATGAAATAAGGATTGTGATTGTGGCTGGAAATTCCTCTTCTATTTTCGAAAATGATTTTTCCATAATCGACTTTCTGCACGAATTTCTGCTGTTCTGCGCCCCAATGGCCGTGTACATTTCTAAAATTCAATCCTTCATATGGAACATGAAATTGCCCACTGTGCAGCTTTTCTATCTGCATAACTTCTGTCGACTCATTTTTCAGCACAACGAAACGTTCCATCAAGTCATACGCTTCGTAGATTTTATAATGCAGTTCCATTACAAGGGCATAATGTTTGTCTTTTAAAATGATCACCAGTTCCTCACACTGTTCGTTTTTCTGGATCTCATAATTTACGTACTCGTAAGCCACATCTCTCGTCCCGTCTGCAAATGTAACCTTCAGACAGTGTTCTTTGTATCGAAGACCTCCGTATACAGGAAATTCTTCTTTTGTGATCTCATATACCGGATCGTTCGTAGATACTTCTGCAAGCTCCGGCATTTCGAAATCTTCCATCGCATTGATCCTGCTTCCCCAGTACAAATGTCTCACTAATCCCTGATTGTCAATTCCGAACGCGTAACTGTTAGAGCGCGTCTGGAGCATAAAAAGATTTTGTGAATCGTTCACTACAATACCCACTGTTCTACCTCCATTTTTACCTGTTAATTTATCGATTTAATCACACATTCGAACGGTGCCAGTTTTACACCGTCTTCTTCTGCCTCTGTCCCATTGTGATTTATATACATTTTGATCTGTTGTTCCTTTTCTCCTCTTGTAACAATTTCCACACCATTTTGAGATGGATACATCGGAATCTCTTTCTCTTTCATGATCGTCTCCATGAGTGCTTTTGTAATGGATTCTTCCAGTCCACATCCAATATAATAAACCATTCCTTTACCGGCCGGTTTTCTTGTCACTGCCGCAAATGAATCGTAAAATGTATCTCCATACCGGAAGAGGATTTCTGCATCTTTTACTTCGATCATGTCTCTGAAAATACCGCCCATGCCGTTATATTTTGCAAATGCGCCTGTCCCCACAACCGGAAATGCATCCAGCGTCTGAAGGCTCTCTGTTTCTACTACGCAATGTCCGGCAAACTCATTGTATCCAACCGGTGCCGTCTTTCCAAACGGTACATTGTTGTTCGCATCTTTCACCGAACAACGGTAAGTTAGTACAACCGTTCCGCCTTGTTCGGCAAATGCTTTTACTTTCGCTTCCATTTCCGGTTTGTGAATAATCATCTGTGGAAGGATGAGCACCTGATACTTCGAAAAATCGCGGTCTTCCGGAATGACATCCACTCCTACGTTCACATCGAAAAATGGCTTGTAAAATTTCTGCATTTCTGCTGCCGGATCAAGCAAAATACTCTGTTTCTGGATACGGAAAGAAGCAAGCGAATCGTAATCATAAACAATTGCCACCTGATTTCGAATCGGTGTTTTTAATGCCGCGTCATAATTTTTTATATCCCGAAAAAAGCTTTGCACTTCATAAAATTTTCTTCTCTTTACATTGTCTGCATCTAAAATTCCATAGCAGAACTGTTCCGCTCCTTTTGTTGCTCCACGATAACGGAAATACATCATAGAATCACAGCCATGTGCCATTCCCTGGTAGGACCACATTTTTGCCTGATTCGGTCTTGGCAGGAATCCCGTTACATCATGTCCTTGCGCTCCCATGATGGCTTCCGTGATCCAGAAGTTCTCCCCTTTTAAGCCTCGTATATAATCCAGACCGAAGGCAATTTCGTGGGGTGCGATTGGTTCCTTCTGATATGCTCCCTTCTAGGTAGACAAGTGAAATAATAAAAACTTGTTTACCTAGAAGGGAGCATATTTTATGTCTAAAAGAAAAGTATCTGTTGAGGATAAG
>ENA-OWRJ01001419-OWRJ01001419.1-human-gut-metagenome-genome-assembly--contig:-NODE-1419-length-24978-cov-4.538699_pt1 | contig 24978 bp, 19 predicted proteins | sample MGYA00248269_ERZ651897 | MGnify/ENA primary metagenome ERZ651897 (study PRJEB26924, sample SAMEA4378252) | human gut metagenome | biome: human gut; feature: human-associated habitat; material: faeces...
GAAAGACATGAAAAAATTTCCATAGAGAAGAAAAGACCTGCCGGTTGGCAGGTCTTTTCTATCATATAGGAGATGGAATTTCCTATATGGTAAAATTATTTGAAATATGTGGATACAAGATCATTGACAAGCTTACCATCAGCTTTACCTTTTACCTTTGGCATCAGGTGTTTCATAATATTTCCTTTGTCTTTTCCGGTTGGGTTCTCGATACCAAGTTCAGATAACACACCTTCGATGATTGCCTTTATCTCGTCTTCGCCCATCATTTTTGGAGCGTAGGCTTCCAGAACAGTCAGGCGGCGGTTGCATTCTTCAATAATATCAGTACGGTCAGCAGGTGTCATCTCCAAAGTCTCTTTTGTCTGCTTGATTTCTTTCATGATAACCTGAATCTCTTCTTCTTCTGTCAGATCTGCACGTTTGTCGATCTGTTTATTCTTAAGAGCTGCCAGAAGCATGGATAAAGTTTCTTTTTTCTCCTTTTCGCCGGCTTTCATAGCTGCGACCATAGCACTTCTAATTTCATCAATTTTACTCATGATTCATTCCTCCTAATATTTTCTTCCAACTATTATACAAAACTATTGAAAAAATATCCAGTCTAATATCAGAATGAATAATTCCAGCTTTTTCTCAGCATACTAACCATATGTTAGAAAATATGGAAAAAACAGAAAAAAACAGGAGGAAGATAAATGCTATGAAAGCAACAGGAATCGTAAGAAGAATCGATGATCTGGGACGTGTAGTCGTTCCAAAAGAAATCAGAAGAACACTGAGGATCAGGGAAGGCGACCCACTGGAGATATTCACGGACAAGGAAGGAGAGATTATTCTGAAGAAATATTCTCCGATCGGAGAATTATCGGCATTCGCCAAACAGTATGCAGAAAGTCTGTCGCAGATGCTGGGATGTCTGGCAGGAATCTGTGATATGGATCAGGTGGTCGCAGCGGCAGGAAATGGGAAGAAAGAGCTGCAGGATGAAGATATAACAAGGGAACTCGGAGAGTTTCTGAAGGAAAGAAAGGCGCAGAATGCAAAAGCAGGAGAAAAAAAATATGTGCCGGTGGTGAGCAAAACAGAACCTTACAGTCAGGAGGTGATCAGTCCGATCCTGTGTGCGGGGGATGTGATCGGGGCGGTACTCCTGCTGAACATGGATCAGAAAGACCTGTTTGAAGAAAGAGAAATCTGCCTTGCGGAATATACAGCGAAGGTTCTGGGAAAACAGATGGAACAATAGAACAATTATGGACAGAACAGAAGCATAAATGAGAGTCTCTCTTCATAATCTGTGATAGATGAGGAGGGAGCAGATGAGAAAAAAAGAACAAAATGAAGTATGGATCATGTGGATGGTGAAAGCTCTTCTTGCGGCATATGTAGTGACAGGTATTCTTCTGATAATACTGGCGCTGGCTCTTTATAAATTCGAATTAAATGAAGGCGCGGTGACGGCAGGAGTGACGGCAGTCTATCTGATCTCGACATTTACCGGCGGACTTGTGGTGGGAAAACTTGCAAAAGTCAGGCGGTTCCTGTGGGGAATTGTTCTGGGAATATTGTATTTTGCGTTACTTTTGCTTGTCACAGTCGGAATCTACCGCACATTTCATGGAAACAGTACAGAGATATTGGTGACATTTGCGTTGTGTGCGGGAGGCGGCATGGCCGGCGGAATGATATCCTAAGAAAAGGATTGCGAAACCTATATTGAAATGTTATAATAACATAAGTTAAGCAATAGTAAGGAGGGACATGAACATGAAACATGTAAAATCATTGAATAAACCTATGAACAGCAACCTGAAAAAAAGTGGATGCGGCGAATGCCAGACATCATGCCAGTCAGCATGTAAGACATCTTGCACAGTAGGAAATCAGACTTGCGAACAGAACAAATAATTTAAAATCATATGGATACTCGGGACAGCGGTCTTTAGGGTCGCTGTTTCTTGCTGTTCATGGAATTATCTGACAGCATGGGATTTCATACAATCAGAGAAATAACAGGAATTTTCCGATATAGAAATAAGAAAAATAAGAAAGGGGTACCGGATATGATTCATCAGTACCGTAATAATGGATACAATATCGTTATGGATGTGTACAGCGGCTCTGTACATGTGGTAGATGATGTCTGTTACGATGTGATCGCAAAATTGAACGGATCAGAGACAGAACCAACTGCCGGATCATTAAAAGAAACAGGTATAAAAGAACAGCTTCTGCAGTCACTGGGAAGTAAATACGAAGCGTCAGACATCGAAGATGCATTGTCAGACGTGATCGAGCTGACAGAAGGCGGACAGTTATTTGTAAAAGATACATACGAATGCATGATTGAAGAGGTGAAGAAGAGGAAAACAGTCGTAAAAGCATTGTGCCTGCACATTGCGCATGACTGTAACCTTGCCTGTAAATATTGCTTTGCAGAAGAGGGCGAGTATCACGGAAGACGTGCACTTATGAGTTTTGAGGTTGGGAAGAAGGCACTGGATTTTCTGATCGCAAATTCCGGAAACCGCATCAACCTTGAGGTTGATTTCTTCGGCGGCGAGCCGCTTATGAACTGGCAGGTCGTAAAAGACTTAGTTGCTTATGGAAGAGAGCAGGAAAAGCTGCATGACAAGAAATTCCGTTTTACACTGACCACAAATGGTGTGCTTTTAAATGACGAGATCATGGAATTCTGTAATAAAGAGATGGCAAATGTGGTCTTAAGTATCGATGGAAGAAAGGAAGTTCATGATAAGATGCGTCCGTTCCGCAAAGGGGCAGGAAGTTATGATCTGATCGTTCCAAAGTTCCAGAAATTTGCAGAGAGCAGACATCAGGACAAATATTATGTGCGTGGTACATTCACACACTACAATCCTGATTTTGCAGCAGATGTACTTCATCTTGCCGATCTTGGTTTCAAACAGATCTCCGTGGAGCCGGTAGTTGCAGAACCGAGTGAACCGTATGCGATCACAGAGGAAGATCTTCCACAGCTGTTTGAGGAATATGACAAACTTGCAGCGGAGATGGTAAGACGTCACAAAGAGGGAGATGATTTTAATTTCTTCCATTTTATGATCGATCTTGAAGGTGGTCCGTGTGTGGCAAAACGTCTGTCCGGCTGTGGTTCGGGAACCGAGTACCTTGCGGTAACGCCTTGGGGTGATTTTTATCCGTGCCATCAGTTTGTAGGCAATGAGAAGTTCCTGCTCGGCAATGTGGATGAGGGGATTAAAAATACAGAGATCCGTGATGAATTTAAGTGCTGCAACGTCTATGCAAAAGAAAAATGCAGAAAATGTTTTGCCAGGTTCTACTGCAGCGGCGGATGTGCAGCAAATGCGTATAATTTCAGCGGTGACATCTGTGGGGCATATGATATCGGATGTGAATTGCAGAAAAAACGTATTGAGTGCGCGATCATGATCAAGGCTGCCGAGGCCGATTGTGAATAAATAAGAAACAGGAAGGAAAAAGAAAATGAAAAAGAGTAAAGCAGCAGTCATATTAGTTGCGATTCTCGCTGCATTTGCGGGACTTGCCTATTATGCATCTATTATTCTTTCATCGACCGGTATTGGGGAAGAAATGAGTATTCCGCTTGGACTTGATCTGTCCGGTGGTGTATCGATCACCTATCAGGTCATGGATGAAAATCCGAGCGCAGAGGATATGAGTGATACGATTTACAAACTTCAGAAGCGTGTGGAAAGTTACAGTACAGAGGCATCCGTATATCAGGTTGGAGATGATCGTATCGCCGTTGAGATCCCGGGTGTTACGGACGCAAGCAAGATTTTGGAAGAACTTGGTAATCCGGGTTCCTTAGAGTTCCAGCTTTCAGATGGTACCGTATTTATGACGGGTGACCAGGTGGCAGATGCACAGGCTGCAACAACCACAGATCAGTATGGAAACAAGCAGTATGTGGTACAGCTTACACTGACAGATGAGGGAGCAAAGACTTTCGGAGAAGTTACTTCTGAAAACGTCGGAAAAGCACTTCCAATCGTATACGATGGAGAAGTTATCAGTTATCCGACTGTTCAGGAGGCAATTACCGGAGGTACTGCACAGATTTCCGGTCAGAGCACCTTTGAAGAGGCACAGACTTTAGCAACACAGATCAGAATCGGTTCTCTTTCCCTGCAGTTATCAGAGTTAGAGTCCAGTGTGGTAGGAGCACAGCTTGGAAGCCAGGCAATCTCCTCCAGTTTAAAAGCGGCAGCAATCGGTCTTGTGATCGTAATGGTATTTATGATCATTGTATATGCAGTTCCGGGTGTCGCAGCAGCTTTAGCACTTGCAATTTATACAGCACTTGTGATTGCAACTTTATACTTATTCGAGATCACATTAACATTACCTGGTATTGCCGGTATTATCTTAAGTATTGGTATGGCAGTAGATGCGAACGTTATCATCTTTGCACGTATCCGTGAAGAAATTGCATCAGGAAAATCCGTGATTACTGCAATGAAGAATGGTTTCCACAAAGCGATGTCTGCAATCTTAGATGGTAATATCACAACATTGATTGCAGCGATTGTTCTTATGGGATTAGGTTCCGGTACTGTAAAAGGATTTGCATATACACTGATGATCGGTATTATCCTTTCCATGTTTACAGCACTTGTTGTCACAAGATGGATCCTTTATTCTTTCTACTGGTTAGGACTGAGAGATGAAAAATTCTACGGATGTGCAAAAGAGAGAAAGACGATCAATTTCCTGCAGAAGAGATATGTATTCTTTGCAATTTCTATTGCAGTTATAGCTGCCGGATTTATCGGTATGGGAGTACATAAGGCATCTGGTCAGAACTCCCTGAATTATGGACTTGACTTCATGGGAGGAACTTCCACTACTGCTGATTTCGGCAAAGAATATACGATCGAAGATATTGAAAATGATATTATCCCGGTTGTAAAAGAAGTAACTGGAGACAGCAATATTCAGGCAAACAAAGTAGAGGGAACAACTCAGATTACGATCAAGACACGTACTTTATCCAAAGAAGAGCGTGATGATCTGAATAATAAGCTGGCAGACAGTTTTGATGTAGATGAATCCACCATTACATTCCAGAGTATCAGTTCCACGATCAGTGGTGAGATGCGTGCGGATGCAGTCAAGGCGGTTATTATCTCAACAATCTGTATGCTGATCTATATCTGGTTCCGTTTTAAAGATATCCGTTTCGGTGCCAGTGCGATCATTGCCCTGATCCACGACGTACTGGTTGTACTTACCGTATATGCGCTGATGCGTATTTCAGTCGGCAATACATTTATCGCATGTATGCTGACGATCATTGGTTATTCTGTCAACGATACGATCGTTATCTTTGACCGTATCCGTGAGAACCTTGCATTAAAGCATGGTAAACAGACAAGGGAAGATCTGATGGAAGTAGCAAACCGAAGCCTGACACAGACCTTATCACGAAGCATCAACACATCCATAACAACATTTATTATGGTATTTATGCTGTTCCTTCTTGGTGTAGCAAGTATTCGTGAATTTGCGCTGCCACTGATGGCAGGTATGATCTGCGGTGCATATTCATCTATCTGCATTGCAACCGAGTTGTGGTATGTGATGAAAGTTCATCTTGGTAAAAATAAAATAACAGAATAAGATCTGTTGAAGAAAAGTGAAAGTCCTGGCAGTTATTTGCCGGGACTTTTAAGATTCATAGGAAATTACGTCCTATGAATCTTAAAGCCCTCCGGGCGGGATCACACTGCGTCGGAGATGAATTATGTCGCGCAGGCGGTGAATCCTGTAGAACAGGATTCTATTTTAGAAAAAAGGAGAAACATATGGATACGATCGCAGCTTATCTGATCTTTTTAAATCTGGTGGGCTTCCTTATTATGGGAGAGGATAAAAGAAGGGCGAAAATGCATCGATGGCGGATCTCAGAAAGAATGTTGTTTTTAGTCAGCATTTTAGGCGGCAGTATCGGAACATGGGCGGGAATGTATGTGTTCCGCCACAAGACGAGACACTGGTATTTTGTTATAGGAATGCCGCTGATCCTCATTTTACAGATCGCAGGTGCCATCTGGCTTTATCGTCAGGGCTTATATCATTTATAATAATTTGATATAACTATTCTGGCATTTGGAATTGCCAAAAAAAGGAAAGTCATATATAATGATAAACATAGCAAAAGACAAGTGTTTTTCGTAGAAAGACACATTGATCAAACAGCAAAGAAAGGGAGAATTACGGATTATGTATACACTGGAAGATATTCAGGCAGTTGATATGGAAGTGGCAAATGCCATCACCGATGAATTTGAACGTCAGAACAGTCATATTGAGCTGATTGCATCCGAAAACTGGGTAAGCAAGGCAGTGATGTCGGCGATGGGCAGTGTTCTTACAAATAAATATGCAGAAGGTTATCCGGGGAAAAGATATTACGGCGGATGTGAGTGTGTGGATGTTGTAGAGGAACTTGCAAGAGAGCGTGCGAAAGAGCTGTTTGGCTGTGAGTATGCGAACGTACAGCCACATTCCGGTGCACAGGCGAATATGGCTGTACAGTTTGCCATCTTAAAACCGGGTGACACGGTCATGGGAATGAACTTAGATCACGGCGGACATTTGACACACGGAAGCCCTGTAAACTTTTCCGGTACTTATTTTCACATTGTACCTTACGGTGTCAATGACGAGGGATTTATTGATTATGACAAAGTAGAAGAGATCGCGATGGAGTGCAAGCCGAAGATGATCATCGCAGGTGCAAGTGCTTATGCGAGAACCATTGATTTCAAGAGATTCCGTGAGATCGCAGATGCATGCGGAGCAGTTCTGATGGTCGATATGGCACATATCGCAGGACTTGTCGCTGCAGGACTTCATCCAAGCCCAATCCCGTATGCACACGTTGTCACAACCACAACACACAAGACACTGCGTGGACCGCGTGGAGGCATGATCTTATCCAGTCAGGAAATCGCAGACAAATATAACTTTAACAAAGCTATTTTCCCTGGAATCCAGGGCGGACCTTTGATGCATGTGATTGCTGCGAAGGCAGTCTGCTTTAAAGAGGCACTTCAGCCGGAGTTTAAAGTATACCAGCAGAATATTATCGATAATGCACAGGCACTTTGCAAGGGACTGTTAAGGCGTGATATTAAAATCGTATCCGGCGGTACAGACAATCACCTGATGCTTGTTGATCTGACAAATTATGATCAGACCGGAAAGGCAGTGGAGAAACTTCTCGATTCTGTCAATATCACCTGCAACAAGAATACGATCCCGAACGATCCGAAATCCCCGTTCGTAACAAGCGGTGTACGTCTTGGAACACCGGCAGTTACTTCCCGTGGACTAAACACAGAGGATATGGATCAAATTGCAGAGGCAATCGCCATGATGATCAAGGAGGGTGAACCGGCAGCTGATAAAGCGCGTGCAATCGTAAAATCGCTGACAGAGAAATATCCGCTGGAGAGATAAAAGAGAATAGAATATAATTTAATAATGAATAAAAAATGAGGAACCTGTTTCGTGACAGGTTCCTCGTTTTTTGTGCTTTTTGAGTTTGTTATTTTACATCATCTGCAATACGGTACAGTGTGTACGAGGTAGAAATCGTATTTTTATTTTTATCGAGATATGTGATTTTCACGATTGTCGGTGCCATAATATCACCATCACGGCTGTATGACTCATAAGAGTAAGTACCATATGCGTAAGAGTAGTCATGTCCGTAATAGTATCCATAATGTCCTAACTGGATACTCTTTCCATTTTTTACCTTTTTTGTTATCTCGGAGTTTGAATAAGTGGTTGAATAGGAAGAATTTGTTTTTGCAACTGGCTTGCTGTAAGTAGAGTATTCGATCTTCTTTAATTTATAACCCTTGTTCATTTTGACATTGATTTTGACTGAATTTTTATTGTAGACTGTCTTTGCGTAATCATATTCTTTGTTGTCAAAGGTCACACTCTTAAAAGGACTATTGTTAGAGAATGTCGGCTCTGTTACATTGACTTTGACAGTAAATTTTTTAATCTTTTTATTCTGTGCATTATATACATCAAAAGATACTGTGTATTTACCGGTTTTCTTGGCATAGACACCAACGTATCCGGAATTACTGGAGCTGGAAAGTGAAAGTCTTGTTACTTTGGCTTTCAGGTTTTTGCTCGATGTTTTGATATTTTTGATGTTTTTTCCGTTTGTACCGAGCTGTACGGAGATAGCCGAATCATTGACCATCGGATAATTTTTGTAATAAGAAATATCTACAGCCTTTGGGGCGCTTGGACCTGTTGCAGCAGATACCGGCGCAGAAGGGATCAGTAATAATCCGGCGCACAGGCAAAGTGTAAGAACAGCGCAAGTAATTTGCTTAAATAATTTCATATCAGATATCCTCCTGTTGGATTATTTTGCAAGACGGGAAATGGAATAAATACTCTCACATTTCTGCTTGGTATATTTGTCGATATAAGTAATAGTGATCTTGGTACGCGCAGCAAGTGAGGTAGAATAGTTTCTGCCGCTGGAATATGAATTATCAAATATATATGCGTACTCGCCAAGCTTTAAGGTGCTGTTGTTTTTCATTGTTTTTACAACTTCTTTACCTGCCTTATTGTAAGTGGTGACAGTGATTTTTTTCAGCGTGTAACCTTTGTTCATTTTAACAGATAATTTGCCGGATTTTTTGCTCGTAAGGGCATAATTAACTTCTTTACCTGCAAATTTGACAGATTTGACTGGCAGGTCATTTTTTACATATACCGTTACTTTACCCGAAGAAAGTTTGTTTCCTGATTTATCGCAGATATTATAGGTGACTTTGTATTTACCGGTTTTTTTGGCATAGAGGCCGATAGACGCAAAGGTATCCGTGTATGTATCGTCTGAACTGGTAGTATAATAGTGGGTGTTTTTTGCAATCAGATTTTTACTGCTGGTTTTGATGTTTTTGATATAACATACTTTGGCTTTTGGCAGATTGACATAGATTGCAGAACTGTCGAAAGAATTACTGGACATGCGAAGTACAGTGGTGGTCGGTTTGTTCCTGACGGCTGCGGATACCGTTGACTGCGGCTGCAGTAAAAGCATCCCGGCACAGAGACAGAAAGCTAAAAATAAGCTGACTGTTCGTTTGAAAATTTTCATAAGTGAATCCTCCTTGTTTATAAATATTTTATAGATGTTACAAAAACATTATAAAATATGAAGGAAAATTTTATACAATCATAAATTAAAAAATAAATAAGGGAATTTTAAGAAAATTTATAGCATTATATCAGGTAATTTTGATATGCCCAAACTTGTATTTTATGTCAGGTTATTTTATAATTGCATACAATAGATTGTGTATTTTATGAGCGGGGGGGAGAGAAGAAAAAACAGAAACTCAGCCTGCCTGTAAAATATGCAGAAACGAGGAATATATGAAAAAACAGAGTAAAGGAGTTCCGACAAACCGTGATATCCGTTGGGACAGACTTGATAATACAGCACACCTTTTTCCGGTCATTGCCGGGGAGAGCATGAGCAATGTGTACAGGATCAGTGTTACACTGAAAGAGGAGATCAATCCGGAATTACTGCAGAGGGCACTTGATATGGTGCTTCCGAAGTTTGACGGGTTTAACTTAAGACTGCGGCAGGGGGTGTTCTGGTATTATTTTGAGGAAAACGGAAAAGCGGCGCCAAAGGTTCGCATGGAGAACAATTTTCCATGCAGATATATCCAGCAGAATAAAAACCGCAGTTATATGTTCCGTGTGACCTATTATAAATGCAGGATCAATCTGGAAGTATTCCATGTTTTGACGGATGGAATGGGAGGAATTAATTTCTTAAAAGAGCTGACTTACCAGTATCTGCGTCTGGCACATAAAGACCTGCAGGAAAAGCTGGGAGATTCATTAAGTGTTGATACGTCTTTGAACCGGGAAGACAGTTTCTTAAAAAATTACAAAAAAAGTTCCGCAAAAGGATACCAGACAAAAAAGGCATATCTGATCCGTGGAGAAAAGTTAAGACCGGGCGAGTTCGGCGTGATGCACGGTTATATGAAAATACCGGAGTTGAAAAGGGTCTGTCATGCGATGGGAATCAGTATCAACGAATATCTGGTAAGTGTGTACATCTGGAGCGTTTATACAGAATGTCTGCACGGCATGCCGTCAAAGTGTCCGATCCGTGTTGCGGTGCCGGTTAATCTGCGGCCGTATTTTAATTCTATTACCACGAAAAACTTTTTTGTCATGGTGTCCGCAGAATTTCATCCGACCAAAGAGACCTATACGTTTGCAGAGGTGGCTGCAATCGTGAAGGAAAGCCTGCGAAGCCAGATCAACCGGGAAAATCTTGAAAAGCTGTTTTCCTATAACGTTTCCAATGAAAAACTGCTGATTGCAAGAGTTGTGCCGCTTTTCCTGAAAAACCTTGCAATGAAGTATGTATATACAACTTCTGCACTTGCCAATACTGCGACGATCACAAATATCGGCAATATTTCCGTGACAGAAGAGTACCGCCCTTATGTGGAAATGTTTCATGCATTTCTTGCCATGTCAAAGGGGCAGCATCTGAAAGGAACGATCTGCTCTTACGGGGATACACTTGTATTCAGTTTCAGTTATGATCTTGTCGATGCGTCTGTGCAGCGTGGATTTTTCCGGAAAATAGCCTCGGACGGGATTGCGGTAGAAATAAAGAGTAATGGAGTAAATTATGAGTAAATGCAGAAATTGTAATGTGGAGATATCAGATGAAACAGAGCGCTGTCCACTCTGCGGATCCGTGTTAGAATACACAGGTGAAGTGGAGAATATGTACCCGGATGTGAGAGTGTACACCCGGAAAATGACAATGATCAGTAAAATCTATCTGTTTTGTGCACTTTTGGTTGAGGTGCTGCTCATTTATATCAATGTGGTCACCGAGTCACAGATTGCATGGAGTGCGATCACGGGGCTTGGATTCTTTTACGGATATATGCTGATCCGTTTTGCAATTCTTGGAAAGACAGGTTACCGCGCCAAAATCACGGTACTCACGCTGATGGCGATACTGATCGTGATCGCAATCGATTTTCTGGTCGGCTACCGCGGATGGTCTGTCAATTATGCATTGCCGTCGGCGATCATTTTAGTCGATGTTGGTATTATCATCTGTATGATCGTAAACCGCAGAAACTGGCAGAGCTATATGATGTGGCAGATTTTTATGATTTTATGCAGCATTGTTCCGGTAATACTGATTTTTACCGGTATCGTGACGGCACAGCTTTTTGCACTGATCGCATTTGCGTTTTCCCTGTTTCTGTTTCTTGGAACACTGATCATCGGAGACCGCAGGGCAAGGGTGGAACTGAAACGAAGATTTCATGTCCGCTGAGTTATATTTAGAATAAAAAGAACAGGAGCAATCGGATGAGAGAGAGCGAAGCGAGTATCAGGGGAAGAGTCATGAGGGACCTGATCGCCCATGTGACAAATGATCACCTGATTGGGAAAAAGATAAAAAATGGAGAACTGAGGAAAAAAATCGGGGATTCGGAGCCGCCGTGGAAATGTCCGGACTGTTTTTCATTAGATGTGATCGAGATGGATAATTTCTCCATGGAGTATTTACAGGCAAAAGAAAATCCGAATACGGAAAAAGTAATCTTACAGCTTCACGGAGGCGGATATGTCGGAGCGATGCGGAATGCATACCGTATGTTTGCCGGACTTTACTGTGAAGTCAGCCATGGAATGAGTGTTCTGACACCCGATTACCGTGTGGCACCGGAACATCCGTATCCGGCGGCTTTAGAAGATGCCTATGCCGCATACTGTTATCTGTTGGAACAGGGGTGGTTTTCCGAGCAGATCATCATCGCAGGAGATTCCGCAGGAGGCGGTCTTGCGATGGCATTATGCCATTATCTGAAAGATCACGGAAAGCAGCTTCCGTGTGGGATCGTAGCCATGTCACCGTGGACAGACCTTGCGGCGAGCGGGGAATCTTACGAGACAAACTTTGAGCGCGACCCGTTATTTGGAAAAACAAGGGACAGCCTTATTTATAATAAAGATTATATTGGGGATAACGATCCGTATAATGCTTATATTTCGCCTTTATATGGGGATTTCAGGGGATTTCCGCCGATGCTGATACAGGTCGGTTCCTATGAGATGCTGCTCTCGGATTCTGTGGATGTGGCTGCAAAAGCCAGAGAACAGGGAGTAAAAGTAAGAATCAGTATTTATGAAGGAATGTTCCACATCTTTCAGATGGCAGCAAAAATGCTGCCGGAATCTAAAAGAGCGTGGGTTGAGATCGGTAAATTTATTGATGTTTTGCTAAATGACTGACATCCATATAGACAGGGATACCGTTTTCGTATTTTACCGGAACTTCACCGAGTATGAGAGGTGAAAGGTAATCGATCAGTGGCTGTGTGACATCATTGCCTGCATCATTGATCCATTCTCTCGGAATTGATTTTGCCTCGTTTGCAATGTGGCGGATCTCGGCATGCTCATAGGCGATTTCGTACGGAGAATCAGAGATACGGCGTATTGTTACCATGGAAGCGGTAACACCTTCCTCGGAGAGAGCAACCGCTTTCTGACCGAGAGTAAAAGCCTCATCAAGATCAGTCTTTGAAGCAAGGTGTGCAGCGCAGCGCTGTAATACGTTGACTTCCACGGAACGGACTTTAACGCCTAGTTTTTCTTTGACTAAAAATTCAAGTGTTTTTCCGGCTCCGCTTAACTGGCTGTGACCAAAGGTGTCAACAGAACTTTCGGAAGCACTGATATAGTTGCCGGAAGCATCGCGGATACCTTCGGATACGGCAACGATCACGTTATTGCGCTCGAAAAGCATACGCTTTACATCCAGTAAAAAGTCCTCTTTGTCAAATGGAACCTCCGGGAGATAGATCAGATGTGGTGCTGTATTATAACCGTTTCTTGCCAGTGCAGAAGCAGCGGTCAGCCATCCGGCATCACGTCCCATGATTTCCACGATCGTCACACTTTTGACTGCATAGATAAATGTGTCATGTGCGATTTCTAAAAGAGAAGATGCGATATATTTTGCGGCAGAACCGAATCCTGGTGTATGGTCTGTCTCACAGAGATCATTGTCGATGGTCTTTGGAATACCGACAATACGCACAGGACTGCCGATTTTTTTGCCATATTCGGAGAGCTTTAAGACGGTGTCCATGGAATCGTTGCCGCCGATATAAAAGAAAGCATCAATATGGTAAGTTTCAAACTGTTTGAAAATGAATACATAGGAAGAATCATCATCTAAATAATTTGGCAGTTTGTAACGGCAGGAGCCAAGATACATTGCCGGAGTGACCTTTAAGCGGTCGAGATATTCCGAATTCTGCTGCATTAATTCAGAAAGATTCGTCAGATCGTTGTTTAAAATACCTGTGATTCCGTTTAAGGAACCATAAACCGTGTCATACATGTCAGAACGCATTACACCGTCGATCACACCGGCAAGGCTGGCATTGATCGCAACAGTAGGGCCGCCTGACTGTGCTACCATACAGTTTTTTGGACTCATAAGAAAACTCCTTTGTGTTTGATCTTCTTTTTGCAATGTCTATCATACAAAAAAAGGCACGGTTGCGCAATCATTAAATTAAATAGAAAGAGTGATGGTATACCATGAAAATATGTACATTGTGTCCTAGAATGTGCGCTGTGGACCGAAAATCCGGTGAGCGCGGCATCTGCGGACAGACCACAGAGATTAAGGTGGCGCGTGCGGCACTGCACTTCTGGGAAGAACCCTGCATTTCCGGGGAGATGGGTTCCGGTGCGGTCTTTTTTTCCGGCTGTGTACTGCACTGTGTGTTCTGCCAGAATGAAAATATTGCAAATGGCACAGCTGGTAAGGTGATAAGTACGGAGCGGCTTGGCGAAATTTTTCTGGAACTCCAGGAAAAGGGTGCAAATAATATCAACCTTGTGACACCGGGGCAGTTTGTACCACAGATCATAAAAGCGGTAGAGCTTGCAAGAAATCAGAATTTAAAGATTCCCATCGTTTATAACACCAGCAGCTATGAAAATGTGGATACGATCCGTTCTTTAGAAGGAATTGTGGATATCTATCTTCCGGATTTTAAGTATTTTGATACCGCTTTGAGTGCAAAATATTCCCATGCGCCGGATTACCCTGCTGTGGCTAAGGCGGTGATAGCGGAGATGGTGCGTCAGACGGGTGCGGCAGTTTTTGAAAACGGGGAGGATTCCCTGATGAAGCGTGGTACGATCGTGCGCCATCTGATCCTGCCGGGGTGCACGAAAGATTCCAAAGCAGTTTTGAAATATCTGCATGAAACCTATGAGAATCAAATATATATCAGTATCATGCACCAGTTTACACCGCTCTCTAACGTGAAAAAATATCCGGAATTAAACCGTAAGATCACGGATCGGGAATATGATGAGGTTATTGATTTTGCAATCGATATAGGGATTGAAAACGGTTTTATCCAGGAGGGGGAGACGGCGGAGGAGAGTTTTATTCCGGAATTTGACAATGAGGGAGTTTGAGGTTGACGCATTTTCGAATATCTCATATAATTCCATAGTGATGATGGCAATAGAGGGAGTGTGAAACGAATGAAGAGAAAAGTAAGATTCATAGCTGCACTTTTCTGCATGGGATGTCTTGCGACAGAACCTGCGGCAGACATAAAGGCTGCCGGAATCCAGGTGGCTGCTGCACAGACAACACTTTCCGCAGATAATTCGCTGGAAGTGTTATCACTTTCTGCGGGAAAATTATCCCCGGACTTTACAGGAAAGACAGTACAATATACAGCTACCGTACCGAATGATGTCACAAGCGTTACAGTGACGGCAACACCGGTTAATGAATTTGCGACGGTGCAGTCGATCACAGGAAATGACAATCTGCAGGTCGGTACAAATACGATAAAAGTAGTCGTGAAGGCGCAGAACGGAGCACTCGCCCAGTATACGATAACACTGACCAGAGAAGATGGACAGACAGCAGACGGAACAGTGGATCAGCCGGCGGATGGAACAGACGGTCAGACAACAGACCAGCCGGCAGACGGAACAGACAGTCAGACAACAGACCAGCCGGCGGATGGAACAGACGGTCAGACAACAGACCAGCCGGCGGATGGAACAGATGGACAGGCAGCAGACCAGAACACAGAGTTTGAAACAGAAGAAGCGGAAGATGTTTCTAATATGGAATATCTCCAGCAGGAATACAATGATCTCTCTGAACAATATGCAAAAGAAAAGTCTTTTTCCAGAAATATGATGGGAATTATGGCTTTTGTGATCGCAGTACTTGTCGTTATTATTATCAATCTTCTATTGAGAGGACGTAAGAGTGACGACTGGGATGAGGAAGAGGATGACTGGGACTGGAAGTCCGAAAAACAGGGAAAGGATCAGGACGCAGAAGATGATACTGATCTGGAAGAAGATGATAATATAGAAGAGAATCCTGGCGTGGAAGAAGATGATTTGGAAGTAGATGATCCGGAAGACGCTGACTGGGAGGAGGAAGAAACACAGAGAAAAGGATTTTTCCACAGAAAACCAAAAGAAAAAGTGGAAGAAGAGCCGGATGATGTGGAAGAAAACGATACAGAGAACGAAGTCGGCGTATCAAAGATCCATAAAGTGCGTGCGGGATTGTTTGGACGTGGCATGTCTGACGATCTTGACGATGAGGACTGGGAAGAGGACGAAGATTTCCTGCCGGTAGAAAGAAAAAAACCGGAAGAAAAACAGCGTCCGGAGAGAAAAGAAAAACCGGAGGAGAAACAAAGGCCGGAGAGAAAAGAAAAACCGGAGGAAAAACAGCGCACGGAGAGAAAAGAAAAACCGGAGGAGAAACAAAGGCCGGAGAGAAAAGAAAAGCCGGAGCGGAAACATACTCCGGAGAAAAAACACATTCCGAGAGAAGAAGAGGACGAAGATGATTTAGAGATCATCGATTTAAATGATTTATAAATAGAAAAAGAATGGAGAAACTATGCAGATACGATATACATCAAAAGCAAAAAAAGCAATCGATCAGGCTTCAAAGATGTCGAAATCACTGCATCATCATTATATCGGAACGGAGCATATCCTGATCGGACTTTTAAAAGAAGGAACGGGCGTCGCTGCGCAGGTATTAAATGATAATGGAGTAGAACTTGACAAAGTCATGCAGCTGATCGAGGAACTCATTGCACCGGATGCACAGGTGCTGACGGCAGAGGCTAAGGAATATTCGCCGAGGGCACTGCAGGTGTTAGAAGGGGCAGCAAGGGAGGCAGCGCGTTTTCATGCAGAGGAGATCGGGACGGAGCATATCCTGATCGCGATGATGAAAGAGACAGAGTGTGTGGCATCCCGCCTTTTAAATACCTTAGCGGTCAATATCCAGAAAATGTATGTGGATATCCTGATCGCAATGGGAGAAGATGCGAGCCTGTACAAAGAAGATTTCATGAATGGTAAGCCGGTGAAAAAAACAGCATCGGATACACCGGTATTAAATCAATACTCCAGAGATCTGACTGCATTGGCGGCAGAGGGAGTATTAGATCCGTTAGTCGGCAGACAGGAAGAGATCGGCCGTGTGATCCAGATCTTAAGCAGAAGGACAAAGAATAACCCATGTCTGATCGGTGAACCGGGCGTTGGAAAGACTGCGATCGTTGAGGGAATTGCGGAGCGTATTACAACCGGAATGGTTCCGGATACCGTTGCGGGAAAGCGGGTGGTATCTTTGGATATGTCCGGAATCGTGGCAGGCTCAAAATATCGCGGTGAGTTTGAGGAGCGCATTAAAAAGGTACTTCAGGAAGTACGGGCAGCCGGCAATATCCTGCTCTTCATCGATGAACTGCATACAATCATCGGAGCGGGCGGAGCGGAAGGAGCAATCGATGCTTCCAATATATTAAAACCTGCACTTGCGCGTGGGGAACTGCAGCTGATCGGTGCAACGACAATCGATGAATACCGCAAATATATTGAAAAAGATGCTGCGCTAGAGCGCAGATTCCAGCCGGTTACGGTAGAAGAGCCGTCGGAAGAGGAGGCAGTGCAGATTTTAGAGGGACTGCGGGAACAGTATGAAAAACATCATCAGGTAAAGATTACGGATGATGCGGTATCGGCAGCAGTACGCCTGTCTGCGCGCTATATCAATGACCGTTTCCTGCCGGATAAAGCAATCGATCTGATGGATGAGGCTGCAGCAAAGGTACGTCTGCGCGCGGGTGGAAAACCGGAGGAAGTCGTTGAATTAAGACATCGCATCAACCTGTTAGAAGAGGAAATGTTAGAATTTCTGCACGATGGTGATGTGGAAGGTGCAAAGCAGAAGAAGAATGAAAAAGAAGCGTGTGAAGAAGAGCTTGCCAAAATACAGGCAAAGACAAAGAAAGACAGCCGCAGTAAAAAGTTAAAAGTGACAGAAGACGATATTGCGGATGTGGTATCCGGATGGACGAAGATCCCGGTAAGAAAGATTGCCGAGGGGGAGGCTGCCCGCTTAAGAAAATTAGAGGCTACCTTACACAAACGTGTCATCGGTCAGGAGGATGCGGTGAGTGCAGTGGCAAAAGCTGTGCGAAGAGGACGTGTCGGATTAAAAGATCCGAAGCGCCCGATCGGTTCTTTCCTGTTCTTAGGTCCGACCGGTGTCGGAAAAACAGAGATCTCAAAGGCACTTGCGGAGGCAGTGTTTGGCAGCGAACAGTCTATGATCCGTGTTGATATGTCGGAATATATGGAGAAACACAGCGTATCAAAGATGATTGGTTCACCGCCAGGATATGTAGGCCATGAGGAGGGAGGACAGCTCAGCGAAAAGGTGCGCAGAAATCCGTATTCGGTGATCCTGTTTGATGAGATCGAAAAGGCGCATCCGGATGTATTTAATATTTTACTGCAGGTGTTAGACGACGGTCATATCACGGATTCCCAGGGACGCAAAGTGGATTTCAAAAATACGATCATTATTATGACGTCAAATGCCGGAGCACAGGCGATCATTGAGCCGAAAAAACTTGGATTTGCAGTTTCGGATGATGAAAAACAGAATTATGACCGCATGAAAAACAGCGTGATGGAAGAAGTACGCCGTATTTTTAAACCGGAATTTTTAAACCGTATTGATGAGACGATCGTATTTAGAGCGTTAAACAAAGACGATATGAAACAGATCGTTGCACTGATGTTAAAAGAACTTACAGACCGCTGTGAAAAACAGATGGGAATCCACCTTACCGTGCGTGACAGCGTCAAAAAGCATATTGTCGATAAAGCGTATGATCCGAAATATGGTGCAAGACCGCTGCGCCGTCAGATCCAGAACGATATCGAGGATGAACTGGCAGAAGAAATCCTGTCCGGCAAAGTGAAAAAAGATACGGAAGTGGTCGTGACGATCCACAAAGAAAAAGTCGTGTTCGAAACAAAATAAAATTTTACTGAAATATCCGGGAAAGCACTGGAAATCGTGACGGGGATATTATATAATAAGGGCACAAAATTTTACGATAAAGAGAAAACTACTTTATCACAGGAGGAAAAAATGGCAACGATCAGCGAATTAATTCGTTCAGAAGCAGATGGAACGATCAGTTTTGGGGATTACACATTAGGTGCAAAGGCGAAACTTGATAATTTCGAACATCAGGGAGATATCTACAAGGTGAAGACATTTTCCGAGATCACCAAGTTAGAGCGCAATGGCATGTTCGTATATGAATCTGTTCCGGGAACGGCTGTCATGAATCTGAATGCAACAGATACAGGCCTGACATTTCAGGTAGAGGGACCGGAAGATGCACAGATCACAGTAGAACTTGAGGATGAGTCAGAGTACGACATCACGATCGATGGCGCAGATGCAGGAAAGATGAAGACAAATCTTGGCGGCAAATTAAGCTTAAGTGTAGAACTTGGCGACCATCCGGTAGATGTAAAAGTTACAAAGTGTTAAGAACGGAAAAGTGAGATCAAAGGAAGCTTACATGTCAAAAGGGCATGTAAGCTTTTTTTGCGCTTTCAAGTACGAAAGTACGATTGACGGGGATAAACTGTTACATTAACATAAAAAATGCGCGTGACAATGTGCAATAAATCAGAAGGAGAAAAGTTATGAAAAGAAAGAGACTCACGGGTTGGAAACGTATGGCGGCATTTGCGATGGCGCTTACGCTGACGGTCGGAGATTGGACATCAGCAGGTGCTGCTGGATTGCCGCAGACAGATGTACAGACAGTAACAGAGGCTGTGATACAGGAAGAAGATGCGATGGAAGCAGCTTTAGCAACAGAACAGACAGAGACAGAAAGCGAAACGGACAGTGAGTCTGCAGAAAATGACAGCGGGCAGACAGAGAACAGCGAGGCATCGGAAATTCCAGAAACATCAGAGGCATCAGAAACTGAGAAAACTGTAGAAGAGACAGAAAACGTGAATGATACGGAGGCTGTTGATGATACCGAAGTGATGGAAACAGAGACGGAAGAAGAAATAGAAGAAGAGACCGAAGAAGAGACTGAAGAGGAAGAACTCGCTGCAATTGATAAACCGTCAAAGGTAATCAATGTAAGAGGAAAAGATGACGGAAGTATTATAACAACAGCGTCTGGCCGGCAGTTGAGATATGCTTATGTGAATCGGTTCCAGAACGGAGTGATTGCAGCAGGTACGACAGACGAAATTGCAGGTTTTAAGATTACAAAAAGGAGCAATTTCTGGGATAAGACCGTAGGATTATACAAGTATGAAAATAACTATTATGGTCAGTGCAGCGGTACGGATATTGACGGATTTGTAAACCTGTATAATAAGGCAGAAGCCATACTGAAAGGCAACACAGATAAATATCAAGATGCATATGGAATGTATAGAGTCAATGGTAAGACGTATAGAGCATTGCGGTCATGTGATGCGACAGGGTATCATTATGTGACAGAAGGTGATGAAATTACAGAAATTACTGTAAGTGATTCATCGGAAAATGCCAAAAAGCGGATAGATGAGTATGCAGTAAAAAATGATACACAGGTTCTTTATTATAGTTATAATGGACATTTTTATAAGCAATTAACGTATGAATCGGTATATGATTCAGCATCGAAAAAATATAAATATGTTGTATATGCAAATGCTTATGAAGAGATTTCTTTTGAAAAAACTTATGTAAAAATAAGCTGGAATCCGGTTAATAATGATACGGCCACAATGAAAAATAAAGCCGGAGACATGATGAAGGTTGGATATGAAGTGGTCTGCGATGGAAATACCAAGGTCTATAATATGCCGGGATTATTTTTGGATGCGTCAGACGGAACCGTACATGAGATGATAACATCAGATGCAGCAAGACTGCCATATGTCATATTGAATTCAGGACAGCAGGTCAGCGTAAAAGTCCGTGCTGTATATTATCATGAAGTGACAAGTAACAAACAGGAGGTATATTGGAACTGGAATGATAATAGCCAATATATTATAGAATCGAAACAGACGAAATATGTGGTGGACATGTATGGTAAATGGTCGGACACCTATACTTATAAAAATTACTCTTTAAAGAAGTTATCACCGGTAACCGGTACAAAAGTTTCTGAAAAGGGAAAAGAGATGTCAGTTACCTGGAATGCACAAAACGGAGTGGATAGCTATCGTGTGTATTACCTGCGAAGCAGCAAACCGTTAAATATTACGAATATAGAGAGCTTTTTACAGTTTTACAATAAGAGGGGAACGCTGTACGATGCTTATGTAAATGCAAAAGGAGAAAACGATTCCTATGAAACGGATTCAGAGTATGCATCAGATCCGTATTGTAATATTACAATAGATTCAGGACTGCCATATTTTTATTGTTCCGTCAGACTGGAATCTGCGGAAGAGGGATATTTTTCAGATGGAAGTTATTCAGATGTCATAACTGCAACGGCCAGCATTAATGGAAACATACCGACAGTAAAAAATCTCAAAATAGAAAAGACGTACAATGGAGATGACTGGCAGCTCTCATGGACGCCAATCGATGCGGATGTAGTCATTTATGTTTTTGAAGAAGGAAAGAAGCCGGCGCATTATAATTATGAGCTTTTGAACGCTTATGGTTACTATACGGATGGTCAGGGACAGCAGAAAAAACTTTATTTAAAAGATGCACTTACGGAGCTTGAAAGTAAGGAAATAAGCAGTTATGTACGTTCTTACAAAGTGAAGGGAATCGATGGATCATACAGTGCAATCTCTTTAAAACCGGGCGTAAAATATACATTTGTTGCGCATACCTATGATGCAGGCAGTTCTCTTTATAACATACAAAAGAAGCCGGTGTTTACCGTAAATAAGGAAATAAAAGTAACAGATGCTCAAAAAAATCAAACGTATAAAAATATATCTGTTGGCATGACTTATTATACGGCAATGAGTCCTGCTTCGAATATGGTAAGCTATACGGATAAGGTATCCGTACCGCGTGTATATACAAAGGCGGGAAAAAACAGTATAAAGTTATCTTTTACCAGAGGAAGCTATACCGGATATGAGATTTATCGTCTTTCAGGTAAAAAATATAAGAAAATAGCAACGACCACAGACTATGTCTATACAGATCAGAATTTAAAGGCAGGCACAAAATACTCCTACAAGGTACGCTCTTATTATTATGATCCGGACAGAAAAACGAAAAGTTACAGTATATATAAAAATTTTACTGTAAGTACCAGCCGTGTAAATAACATTGTATTAAAGGTGGCTAAGAACTCAAAAAATACAGTGAAACTGACCTGGACAAAAGTAGGTTCTGCAACAAAATATGAGATTTACAGAACTTCTGAGAGTGACAAGGATATCACAGAAATTTCAGGATGGATCAATTCGGGCAACAGTGCCGTAACAGTAGAAAATACAAAGTATGAACTGGTGAAAACGATCACAAACGCAAAAACGACAACATACACGGACAAAAAGTTAAAATTCGGTGAGAGTTACACCTATCTGATCTGTGCATATTATAAAGACGGAAAAACATTAAAATACATTACCGCGTCGACCAGAGTTAAAATGCAGCTCGAGGAGCCGCGAAATCTCGTCCTTACCAATAAAGGCAAAAATGTAAGCGTTAAATGGGATGCGGACAAGTACGCTGCAGGCTATCAGATCCGATACATGGTATATGATAAATATGGTGAGGAAAAAACAGTTGCAGAAAAATATGTAACGGTAAAGAAAAATAAATACACCATTAAAGGATTATCGAGCGGAGAATACGTAAATGTATCGGTAAGGGCTTATAATTCCAAAAAAGAATACAGTGGATGGTCATCGTCAAAAGAATCTACATCACTTGCAGCAGTAAAATCCATCAAAGCTGTTTATGATACGAAAAAGAATGCAGTAAAGATTACCTGGAAAAAGGTAAAAGGTGCGAAATATTATAAAGTCGTCCGTTCTGTATATACGCCGTTATGTAATACGGACGAAAAACTTTATGCAGCAACAGGTAACCTGATCGCAAAAGATTCCAATGATGGGACAGGATATTACAGTGAGGTTCACTATCGGGAATATTATGGCGAAGACGGATCCATTACAGGCACGGCGGCATATGACAGGGCACGGTTGAAAAAAGGTGTGAAATATTATTATATGGTCAGTGCATATGGGGAAAAAGGAACAAGAATTGCCTCTTATATGACCTCGGAATATGGTACACAGGTTGCTTCCGGTAAGCCGGCAGTCATCATATATGGTGTCAAAGTTGCTGCAAAAGTAAAAAATAACAAAAAAGGAACGGTTACCGTTTCTTACAATAAGGTAACAGGTGCCAAAACTTATCAGATTTACCGTGCAGAAAAAAAGAACGGTAAGTATACTCTGATTGGAACCACAAAGAAGATGTCTTTTGCAGATAAAAAAGCAAAGAAGAAAAAAATATATTATTACAAAGTGGTTGTAAATGGCAGGAATGAATTACTTGCAGACTTTACAATCAGGAGTTCAGCAGTGAAAATTAAAGTAAAAAAATAATTCTGCAATAATAATAAAAACCGGAAGAAGCGGATTGCTTTTTCCGGTTTTTGTCATAGAAAGTAAGTTGCTTTTTACAGATAAAGTAAGTATACTGATAAACAATAAAAAGAGATGGAGAAGGAATATGCCGAAGGGAAAAACAACAGTATTTTTTTGTCAGGAATGTGGTTACGAATCATCAAAGTGGATGGGACAGTGTCCTGCATGTAAGGAATGGAATACATTTGTTGAGGAGATGATCGATAAAAAAAGTGCAGCAAAAGGCGGCAGGGTAGCGGCAAAAGCGGCAGAGGCGAAGAACGTTCCGCTCTCACAGATCGAGATGACACAGGACAAACGCATGTCGACGGATATGAAAGAGCTTGACCGTGTACTTGGCGGCGGAATCGTACAGGGATCTTTAGTGTTAGTGGGCGGTGATCCGGGAATCGGTAAATCAACACTGCTTTTGCAGGTATGCCGGAATTTATCGGAGAAAGGTGTGAGCGTATTATATATATCCGGAGAGGAATCCCTGCAGCAGATCAAAATAAGGGCAGAACGTATCGGAACCTTTGGCGATTCGCTGACACTTTTATGTGAAACGAACTTAGACACGATAAAAACGGTGATTGACCGGGAAAAACCGCAGATCGTGATCATAGATTCCATACAGACCATGTATAACGAAGAAGTTTCCTCTGCACCGGGCAGCGTATCACAGGTGCGGGAATCCACAGGGGTATTTATGCAGATTGCAAAGGGGATGGGAATTTCCATCTTTATTGTCGGTCATGTGACGAAAGAGGGCGTGGTTGCGGGTCCGAGAGTTTTAGAACACATGGTGGATACGGTACTCTATTTTGAGGGGGACAGGCATGCGGCATACCGTATACTGCGCGGTGTCAAAAACAGGTTCGGCTCAACGAATGAGATTGGCGTGTTTGAGATGAGACAGAACGGACTGATGGAAGTGGAAAATCCTTCGGAATACATGCTGAGCGGGAAACCGGAAGGTGCATCCGGTTCGGTTGTTGCGTGTTCTATGGAAGGAACCAGACCGATTCTGGTGGAAGTACAGGCGTTAGTCTGCCACAGTAATTTTGGAATTCCGCGGAGAACGGCTGCAGGCACCGATTTTAACAGGGTAAATCTTCTGATGGCAGTACTTGAAAAAAGGCTGGGATTAAAACTTGGAGACTGTGACGCTTATGTGAATATCGCGGGCGGCGTAAAAATGAATGAGCCAGCGATCGATCTTGGCATTGTGCTTGCCATTATATCCAGTTACCGTGAAAACCCGATCAATGAGAAGACGATCTGTTTCGGAGAAGTGGGCTTAAGCGGAGAAGTGCGTGCCGTCAGTATGGCAGAGCAGCGCGTGACAGAAGCAAAAAAACTTGGATTTGATGAATGCATTCTGCCACAGGTCAGCCTGGATTCCATGAAGGACAGTGGATCTGTGCCAAAGGGAATCCGCCTGACTGGTGTGAGGTCAGTGAAAGATGCGATGGATGCGATATTGAAATAAAATACGGTGGAAATATATCTTTTCTGGAAAGATGAACTGAAACAGTAAAATTCACTTTGCGAAAGTACACATAAGAAAGTGAAATTTTTGGAAAAAATGGGTTGACAAAATAATACCCAGATGGTAACATAGTCAAGCTGACCGCGGGACATGACATGATCTGACAGCGGACAACAAAAAAGTTGTTGACAAACAGAATAACACATGATAAGATATCAAAGTTGTCGCGTTTGAGATAACAGATCGGACAAAACCGATTGAAAGAAAAAGTTTCAAAAAATGAAAAAAGTTCTTGACAAAACAGACTTGGTAAGATATAATAAATAAGCTGTCGCCGAGAACGACAACAAAACAAAGAACCTTGATAACTGAACAGTGAA
>ENA-OWRJ01001436-OWRJ01001436.1-human-gut-metagenome-genome-assembly--contig:-NODE-1436-length-24710-cov-5.128493_pt1 | contig 24710 bp, 29 predicted proteins | sample MGYA00248269_ERZ651897 | MGnify/ENA primary metagenome ERZ651897 (study PRJEB26924, sample SAMEA4378252) | human gut metagenome | biome: human gut; feature: human-associated habitat; material: faeces...
GGCCTTTTCGGCAACCTCACGGCATACAACCAGCACATTTGCGTAGATTTCCTCCAAATCGTGGCTGACCCAGCCTTTTTCGTTGATATACTGCCGATGAGGTCGATCGGCACGGGCGGTCAGGCGACCCGCCGCATCAAACAGCATAGCCTTGGTTCCCTGCGTGCTCTGGTCAACCGATAAAATGAACTGTTCCATACACCGCCCCATTCAGCCGTTCAGCAAATCGGCGGCGGTTTTTGCGATTCCTGCAGCGTTCAAGCCATAATAATCGAACACCTCTTTGGAAGTGCCCGTGATAACCGGCGCGTCAGGCAGGGAGAGATTCTTCATCTTGCGCGGGCAGACTTCGCTGACAACCTGTGCCACCATGCTGCCCAGCCCGCCGAACGGTGCGTGTTCCTCCACAGTGACAACGACTTTCGCATTCTGTGCTGCTTTGATGACAGCTTCTTTATCCAGCGGCTTGACGCAGTACATATCCAGTACCGTGGCTGAGATGCCCTGCTCTTTCAGCAGATTGGCGGCATCCAGCGCGGGGCGAACCATCTCGCCGCAGGCGATGATGGCAACATCGGTCCCCTCGGCCAGAACCGTGGCCTTATCCATTGTAAAGGGGCAGTTTTCCTCGGTATAAATATCCTCCACCGGGTTGCGACCCACACGCAGATAGGCGGGCTTTTTATCCTGCAGCAGCGCTTCAATCAATTTTGCTGTCTGGAAACGGTCACTCGGCAGATAGACGCGCATATTGGGGATGGCGCTCATAGCGGCAATGTCCTGCGCGCTGTGATGACTCATACCCAGTGCGCCGTAACTGACGCCGCCGGAAATGCCGATGAGCGTCACATTTGTGTTGGAGTAGGCGCAGTCGATTTTGGCCTGCTCATAGCTGCGGGTGGACAGGAAACACGCCGGGGAGGCGGCAAAGGCTTTTTTGCCGCAGCTTGCCAAGCCCGCTGCCACGCTGACGAGATCCTGCTCGGCAATGCCCATCTCGACAAACTGCTCAGGGTAGGTATCGGCAAATTTGGAAAGGCTGGCACTGCCGCGGCTGTCGCTGCACAGCACGGTGATGCTCTTATCCTCGGCGGCGGCTTTCAGCAGTGTATCGCAGATAGCCTGACGATTGGGAATTTTGTTAGCCATTCTGAACTACCTCCTTTCGCGCAGCAAAATCCGCGAGTATCTGTTTATATTCTTCCTCGTTTGGCAAGTGATGGTGCCAATCGGCCTTGTTTTCCATCAGGGCGCTGCCGTAGCCCTTGGTGGTGTTGGCGATAATCACAGTGGGCTGCCCCTTGTGGTGTTTCGCGGCAGTAAACGCCGCATCCATGGCTTCAATGGAATCGCCGTCCACGCTGATGACATTCCAGCCGAATGCCGCCCAGCGCTGTTCCTGACTGTCCTGCTTCATCACGTCCTCGGTGCAGCCGGAGATCTGCAGGCGGTTGCGGTCCACCACGGCGCAGAGATTATCCAGCTTGTAGTTGGACGCTGCCATAGCGCCCTCCCAGACGGACCCCTCGGCCAATTCTCCGTCGCCCATCACGGTGTAAACGCGGTAATCTTTCTTGTCCATCTTACCGGCCAGCGCCATGCCGACGCAGACCGGCAGACCGTGGCCAAGCGAGCCGGAGTTCATCTCAATGCCGTTGAGCTTATTGTTGGGGTGCCCGATGTAGGGCGAACCAAATTTGGAAAACCGCGCCTTGATGTCATTCAAATCCAGAAAGCCGCAGTCGGCCAGCACGGCGTACAGAGCCTCTACCGCGTGACCCTTGCTCAACACAAAGCGGTCACGGTTCGGGTCGGCAGTGGTTTCGGGCGTGATGCGCAGATGGTTTTTGTACAGCACCAGCAGCGTGTTGAGCACGCTCATATCGCCGCCGATGTGACCGCCGCCGCCCGCCATGATAATGTCCACAACATCGCGGCGCAGGTCCCAGCTTTTCAGTTCCAGTTCATGCAGATTCATTTTCATTCACCCCGCAGATAGGCTTTGACTTTTTCTTCAATCGGATCATACAAATCAGGCTTGATGCCGATATACTTGCAGGCTTCATACAGTACCGGCACAACGTCCTTGTGAATGCCGACACAGTGATGGATATAGGGGCCCTCGACAATTTTAGCCTCCAGCCGCTTGATGTTCTCGACCTCGACCCAAAGATATGTTCCCATGCCGTTCGGACCGTCAATGCCCTTGGCATTTCCCAGCAGCAGGCTGTACTCGCCGTTGTCACCGTCAAAACGGGCCAGCGTCAGGTCGCCGTGCTTGGCCTCGGCTGTGATAGCACCGGGATAGTCAAACGCCAGCGGGTAGGTGATGCAGGGCTTGCAGCTCGCCACCGACAGCGGCCACGGGCCGCAGTGCTGCAGCAACTCGCCGTTTTCCACATCGGGGTGGCGAATCGTCCAGTCTGCAAAGAAGCCGCGGGTGTCATCGTTGGCGGCAGCCTCGACCAGCAGTGCGGTGACGGCACCGTGAATATCGGTTTCGCATACGATGGGGATCCCCTTGTCGTTCAGCAGCGCATTGGCAGCGCAAGGCATAATGCCCAGCTCGCTCTGCAGGGCGTTCCAGCACTGAATCGCACCGGCATTGCAGTGGTATTTCTTAATCAGGCGCTCCATGGCAACGGCCAGGCCGGCAATGTTTGTCAGCTGCTCATCGTTGACCTTGATTTCCATCTTTTCGCGGCAATAGGCAATCGTCGCGTTGACTTCCTCGCCGTCGGCAATGGCTTTTTTGACCTCGGCAGTCAGCTCCGGCAGGGGAATGGGCGCAAGTTGGATATTGAATTTTTCAAGCAGCTCGCCCTCGTTGCACATCGTGGACCAGAAGTCATACGGACGAGGGCCGATTTGCAGAATGCGGATATTCTTAAAGGTCTTTACCACGTTGCAGACTGCAAGGAAATCCTTGATACCGCGTTCAAAGACAGGGTCATTCAGGCGGCAGTTTGTCATATAAGTAAACGGTACGCCGAAGCGGCGCAGCACCTTGCCGGTGGCAAACAGACCGCACTGGGTATCACGCAGGCGGACGCCGTTCGGCTCGGGACGCTCATCCAGCGGCCCCCACAGCAGCACCGGCACGCCCAGTTCCTTGGCAAGGCGGGCGCACTCGTACTCGGTGCCGAAGTTGCAGTGCGGCAGGAACAGACCGTCAATCTTGGCAGCCTTGAATTTTTCCACAATCTTCAAGCGGTCATTTTCATCGTAGAGTAGACCCTCCTCGTTGATGTCGTCAATGTCCACAAAATCAACGCCCAACTCCCGCAGGCGGTCGGCGATCAGGCCGCGGTATTTGATGGCATCAGGTGCAGAGAAAATGCTGCGCCGTGTCGGGGCAAAGCCCAGCTTGATGGGTTTCATTGTCAGGACCTCCTTAATCTTTGATGGTGGCTTCAGTGTACCATGTTGTCTGCCCTGTGCCCCGACCAAGCGGAATTTTCCCTGCAAGTTTGTCGAAACCGAAAAAAAGGCATCCCGAATTTATCTGTTTTGCACAAGAAACATCCGCCGATTTGTCTTCTTCACTAAATTATTTAGATGATTTAGTTGACGAAGTTCCCGGTTTTGCGATACAATAGAAAAAAAGACAGGAGGTTTTCGCCATGAAGGTAACGGCCAAGGAAATTGCGCAGCAATTGGGTCTTTCACAGGCTGCGGTGTCTCTGGCACTGCGGGGAAGGCCCGGCGTCAGTGAGGCCACCCGGCGGCAGGTGCTTGCCAAGGCTCAGAAACTGGGCTTTGCACCCCCGGAGCATGCACAGGAAGATCCGTCCAACATGATTCAGCTTGTCATATTCAAGCGGCACGGCAAGGTCGTGGCAGACACTCCGTTTTTTCAGCAGTTGACGGAGGGTGTGGCCGAGCGGGCGCAGGAGCTGGGGTATCACCTTTCAGTGACCTTCTTTTATGCCAGCCAGGACGCCGCCGAACAGCTTCATAGTCTGCGTACACTGAAAAGCGTCGGTATTGTGCTGCTGGCCACCGAGATGCGCAGTCATGATATGGAGCTGTTCGCCGGCATTGATCTTCCCATCGTTCTGCTGGACAATTATTTCCCGTCTGTACGTTATGATTCTGTTGGCATTGACAACCGATACGGAGCATGGAACGCTGTCCGCTATCTGATCGAATGCGGTCACATCCAGCTGGGCTACCTGCACAGCAGCGTGGAGATCCGCAACTTTGCCGAGCGGTATGATGGGTATCTGTACGGCTGCCGTAGCCTGCCTGAGGGTGTCGCCAAGGATTCCTCCCGGCGAATCGTCCGGGTGGGAAGCTCCGCCGAAACCGCCGCCAAGGACATGCGGGCCTATCTTGCCACGGAACCCATGCTGCCCAGCGCCTTTTTTGCGGACAACGACCAGATTGCGGCTGGCTGCTGCCGTGCTTTATTAGAGGAAGGGATTCGCATTCCGCAGGATATTTCCATCATTGGGTTTGATGATTCCAGTATCTGCACCATGATGTCCCCCCAGCTTACCACCATGGGTGTCCACAAAAAGCGCATGGGTGGTTTGGCCGTCAGCCGCCTGCACGAGCGGCTTCAATATCATATGCCAGAAAATGTGCGGGCTCTGATTCAGCCCTCCATCGTAGTTCGGGGCACCGTCCGGAACCGGAATGCATCGGATCCGAGCCGGTAATCTTTATTGGCTTTAGTAAATACTTTAGTAAATTCTCCAGCTCTCCCCGTTTCTCTTATCAAGAATTACCAAATCCCCCTCTGTTTTTTGCCCACATTCGCCAAAAGATTTTTCTTTTCTGCACAGCATCGTTCCAAAGCAAGGATTTTTGCTATAATAGGGATGCAACAAGGCCGGCGCGATGTTCACGAACCGATGCCGGATACAGACAAGAAAGAAAAGGAGAGGATCAATCATGGCAAGCAAGTATGATGGATTGGCCCGCATCATTATTCAGAATGTAGGCGGCAAACAAAACATCAACAGCATCACCCACTGCATCACCCGGCTTCGCTTCAAGCTCAAGGACGAAAGCAAGGCCAACACCGACATCCTGAACCAGACCGACGGCGTTATCAAGGTCATTCAGGCCAACGGTCAGTATCAGGTAGTCATCGGCAACACCGTGGGCGAGGTCTATGACGCAGTGCTGGAGGTCGGACATCTGCAGGGCGCAGGCGTTGTGGACGAGGACGGCAACGCTGTGAAAGGCGGCGAGCAGGGGAGCGGCAAAAAGAACATTGCCACAGTACTCATCGACATGATCTCCGGCATCATGGCACCCACCATCACGCTGCTGGGTGCCTCCGGTATCATCAAAGGTCTGCTGACGCTGCTGACCTTCTTCCACGTTCTGGATTCCTCCAGCGGCGCGTACATGATCTGGTACACCGTTGCCGATGGTTTCTTCTACTTCCTGCCGGTCATTCTGGGTTACACCGCCGCCAAGAAGTTCAAGATGAACGAATTCACCGGCATGGCGCTGGGCATTTCCCTGTGCTATCCCACCATGGTGGCTCTGAAATCCGGCGAGGCACTGGGCACCGTGCTGACCGGCTCCGCCTTTGAGATGAGCTATTACACCACCTTCTTCGGTCTGCCGGTGATTTTCCCCAAATCCGGCTACACCTCCTCGGTTATCCCCATCGTCCTGTGCTGCTTCTTCGCTGCCAAGCTGGAAAAGTGGCTCAACAATCACCTGTCTGACATGATCAAGGCGTTCATCACCCCGGTCTGCGTTCTGGTCGTCATGTCCAGCCTGACTTACCTGGTCATCGGTCCTGTTTCCGGTGTCATCTGCGCTGTGCTGACCCTCTGCTTCGAGACTCTGTTCAACATTCCCGTCATCGGCGCAACGCTGGGCTGCGCACTGGTCGGCACCTTCTGGCAGGTTCTGGTCATCTTCGGTTTCCACTGGTCCATCATTCCTCTGGGTTACATCAACATTGCGAACCTTGGCTATGACTTCATCATGCCCGGCACCTTCGCCACTCCCTTCGCACAGGCCGGTGCTGTTCTGGGCGTGATCCTGCGCACCCGCGACCAGAAGCTGAAGAAAATCGGCATCCCCGCGTTCATCTCCTGCATGTTCGGCATCACGGAACCCACGCTTTACGGTATCAACCTGCCCAAGAAGAAGCCCTTCGTCATTGCCTGCGTTGCCTCCGGCATTGCCGGCGCTTTGGTGGGCGTGCTGGGCGCGAAGCGCTACATTCCCGGCGGTCTGGGCCTGTTCGGCCTGCCCGGCTATATTGATGCCGGCAGTACCGGCCTGTTCAGCATGTGGGTCGTGCTGGCCGCCTCGGTTTTGGCCTTTGTCATCGCTCTGGCTGGCACGCTGGTTCTGTATAAAGAGGACTGATTTTCCCCCTGCCATGCCGTCACTTGTGGAATGGCAAAAACAACGGCATGGTCGTGCAGGTCACGGCCATGCCGTTGTTTGCAATACATATCAAGGAGGTTTTTTGTATGAGTACCTTCCCCAAAAACTTTCTGTGGGGCGGTGCCACCGCCGCCAACCAGTGTGAAGGCGCTTACAATGTCGATGGACGCGGCCTTTCCACGGTGGATGTGATCCCCTTTGGTCCCGACCGAATGAAGGTCTCCCGCGGGCAGATGAAAATGCTGGCCTGTGATGAGGAACACCGCTATCCCGCCCACGAGGCCGTCGATCTGTATCATCACTACAAAGAGGATATCGCCCTGTTTGCTGAGATGGGTTTCAAGGTCTACCGTTTTTCCATCGCATGGACGCGCATCCTGCCCAACGGCGATGATGCGGTCCCCAACGAGGCCGGTCTCGCCTTCTATGACAGCCTGATCGATGAATGCCGCAAATACGGCATCGAGCCGCTCATTACGATTTGCCATTTTGATACGCCCATCGCCCTCATCAAAAAATACGGCGGCTGGAAAGACCGACGTATGATTGATGCCTACCTGCATTACTGCGAGGTGATCTTTGACCGGTACAAAGGGCGCGTTCACTATTGGCTGACCTTCAATGAAATCAATATGCTGCTCCATATGCCGTTCATGGGGGCGGGCGTGCTGTTTGAGGAAGGTGAAAACGAACTGGAGGTCAAATACCGGGCCGCCCACTACGAAATCGTGGCCAGCGCCCGCGCCGTAAAACTGGCCCATGAAATGATGTCCGATGCCATGATGGGCTGCATGCTGGCCGCCGGACAGTATTACCCCTTCACCTGCCGTCCCGATGATGTGTACACCGCCATGGAGGCTGACCGGGACAACTACTTCTTCATTGATGCACAGGCACGGGGCGAATATCCTGTCTGGGCCTGGAAACGTATGGAGCGCGCCGGCATCACACTGGACTGCACCGCAGACGATCTTGCCGTGATGAAGGAAGGAACGGTGGATTTTATTTCCTTCAGCTACTATGCCAGCCGTGCGGCCTCCGCCGACCCCGAAACGGTAAAGAAGTACCGCAAGCCGGGTAATGCGGCCATCATGTCTCTGAAAAACCCCTATCTGGACGCCAGCGAATGGGGCTGGCAGATCGATCCGCTGGGCCTGCGCATCACCATGAATACCCTGTACGACCGCTACCGGAAACCGCTGTTCATCGTGGAGAACGGGCTTGGCGCTGTGGACACCGTGGAAGCGGACGGTTCCATCCACGACCCTTACCGCATCGACTATCTGCGCGCCCACATTGAGGCAATGGGCAAAGCCATCTCGCAGGATGGTCTCCCCCTGCTGGGTTACACGATGTGGGGACCGATCGATTTAGTTTCCGCCTCCACCGGCGAGATGAAAAAGCGGTATGGGTTCATCTATGTTGACAAAGACAACGACGGCAACGGAACACTGACACGCCGCCGCAAGGACAGCTTCTACTGGTACAAAAAGGTGATTGCCTCCAACGGCGAGGACCTGGATTGAGGAGGGTATGGTATGGCTTTACAGGTTTCCCCTGATCACAGCCATCTGACGCAGAATGGCAAGCCTTTTTTCTGGCTGGCCGATACCTGCTGGAGCGCTTTTACCAATATATCAGACGATGATTGGCAGGAATATCTGGATCTGCGCGCCCGGCAGGGTTTCAATGTGTTGCAAATCAACGCGCTGCCCCAATGGGACCGCTGCGGAACACTGGAAAACCGCCACCCTTTCCCGTTCCGCGAAGGTGAACTGTACGACTTTTCAAGGATCCTGCCGGAGTATTTCGCTCATGCCCGCTCCATGTGCCGCGCCGCCGTGGACAAGGGTTTTACGCTGGCCATCGTGGTCATGTGGTGCAATTATGTGCCGGACACCTGGGCCAGCCATATCTTCGGCGGCAATGTAATGCCTCCCGAAGCCGTGGAACCGGTCGTCAGAACCATCTGCGACAGTTTTAACGAGTTTGATCCGGTCTACATTGTCAGCGGCGACACCGGCTTTGACAGTGAAGCGTCCATCCAGCGTTACCGACTGGTCACCGATCTGATGGATCGCTACGCGCCGGGTCTGCTGAAAGCCTACCACATCAAGGGACGCTACGATGGACTTCCGCAGGAATTTGGCGAGCGGGCGGATCTCTACCTGTATCAGTCCGGCCACAATGCAGCCGGGCAGGAGATGGCCCACCTTCTGGCGGAGAGCTTTGCCGCACGCACGCCACGCCGTCCTGTCATCAACAGCGAGCCCTGCTACGAGCAGATGGGATACAGCCACAAGGCTTACGGGCGTTTTCGCCGTACCGAAACCCGCTGGGCGCTGTGGAACAGCCTGTTATCCGGCGCGGGAGCAGGAATCACCTACGGTGCCCACGGCGTATGGAACTGGCAAAAGCCCGATATGCCCAAAAATCCGCATGGAGGCGAGGGATTCCTGCAGGCGCTTCCCTGGTATGATGCCGTACTTCTTCCGGGCGTAGCAGATTTCCGCTTTGCAAAGAGGTTCTTCGAAGAGTTATCCATCACGGCCCCCGTTCCCTGCCAGAATATCCTTGCCCAATATGCGGATTTCATTCGTGCGGCCCGCTCCGGAGAGCATACCATTCTGTACGTTCCCACCAACGCGCCGCTCACGCTCCACGGCGACTGGAGCACTTGTTCCGTCACCGCTATTGAACCGGAAACAGGCGATACCCAGCGGCTGGAACCCCGCTTTGACGGCAGCGTCACCGTCCTGCCCATGCATCATTTCCTGCAGGATGTGCTGATTGTGCTGCAACCCCAGCAACCGTCTTAAAAGTCAGAGGCTGTTGCAAAATAAAAATGCGATAGCAGCTTGCACAAAGGAATAGCGCAAAATCAGAAACCCGGAACCCTTTTTGAGCCATTTTGGCCCCGAAAAGATTCCGGGTTTTGTACATGATTTTTCAGAGAGCTATTTTGCAACAGCCTCTTTCATCGCTGCGCAAACGCGAAGTTATTGATCTTCTGAATCCAATCCAAGTTCTTTCAGCTCTTTTTCGTTTTGGATATCTTCAACAGTTTTCTTTCCAGTGATTGCACTGTAGGCTTCTTTGATGCCATTTTTCACTGCCCATTTGATAACGAAATACAGCGCAATCAAAATAACAATTGCGGTTCCTCCACTTATACCTAATTCATTCCACATAATTCAATCCTCCAAATTCCGATTTACCTTCACTTTATTTTACCATAGTGCTTTCTAAAGTGCTATTCTAATATATACAAAAGTGTAAAAGAACGATCTCACACATATACCATGTTTTTCAATATAATCTCTTCTGCACTGGCTTTTATATTATTCATTAACCTAACCCACTTCATCTGATCCTGTGCCTTTAATTCTTCAGTTACACCCTGTTTTTCTGTCATCTGTTCCATAAGCGTTTCCACCTGTTCTCTAGCTTCCTGATCAGTCTGATTCAGATGTTTATTCAGCTTTCCAGTCAATAACAAATACTGATACCCTGCTGATCTGTGTTCTTTTAAGAACTGCTTTCGTAACATTCCATATTTTCCATATGTCGGTTCTTCTTCTCTTAAAACCAGATCCGGCAAATAGTAATCTCCATGCAACGTATAGCTCATTCCATTTTTTTCATCATAAATTTGTTTTTTCATAGTCTAAATCTCCAATCCTTTGTATTTTGTTCTATTTTTCTTACGTTGTTGGTTTTCAATCTGACTCTTTTGAGTCGCCCATTCCAACTGTTTCAGAACGCTTCCCTTTGGCATTTGCTCCATTCGCCGTTTTTCTTCCAGTGCCCTTTGTTCTTTAATGTCCTGCTGCACCACATCCTCTACAGTTTCCATTCCCAGAATACGCACCACTCTGTCATATCTGTCCGAAATCTCTTGTAAACGTTGATTATCATTTGATAATTTTCCATTTTCTTTACGCACATCATCTAACTGCGTTTGGATATCATCACATTTCTCCGTAGATTTTTGATATTTGTTTTTCCAGCTTTCTATCGTTTTGTTAAGTTCTACAACCTTTCCAGCTAATGCAGCAATCTGATTCTTCATCTTGATAAACAATGGCTTGATTTTATTTTCTCTGTAAGGTACTGCACGTTCAAATGTTCCTGCCTCCGGTAAAAACGTCTTAATCATTCCATATTCTTTTATTTCTTTACTGGCATTATCCATAATCGGCTGCAGCACATCTCGACGCTCTTCCAGACTTTTTACTTCTTTTTCTGCGTCCTCTGCCCTTTGTTCTGCTTCTTGTTTCTCCCTGTTTGCCTGTTCCTTATCGTCTTTTAAAATCTGGATATCTGCTCTGAATTCCGCAATTTGTGCTGTCAGTTCTTCGTTTTCTGCAGTTAGATACTCTTTCTCCTGCTCCAGCTCCTGTACTTCCTTTTTTCGCTCTTTCTTCTTGAAGTTATAAACATCCAAATGTTCCTCATGAGTACCTTTCTGTTCCCATTCAATGCCATGCTGTTTTGCAATCTCTGCCAGGACCTTTTTTTCATGGTTCATCCACTGGTTCAACTCTGTATCATGCTTATTTCCACCTTGAAATCCAAGACTTTTTAATGCCTGTTTCAACGAAACTCTGGTGTCCATTCCTTTTCCTTTCCAATCAGTCACATAAGGAATAAAATCAATATGTAAATGTGGAGTAGACTCATCCTGATGTAGATAACACCCAAATACCCGTAGCGTTGGATTCCGTTTCTGGAAGTCCTTTACATATTCATCCAGCACTTTTACAGCCAGATCTCCTTCTACTGTTCCGACAGCCATATCTTCTCGATTTCCAATTTGAAAAATCACTTCGTGGAACAACTTCTCTTGTTTTCCCTGCCGGATTTTTTCATAGTAATTTGTAATCTGCCGATCCTTTCTTTTCCCAAGGTTGTATCTCTCCACAGCATCATCAAATAACTCTTTATAGACTTCCTTCAGATTTTCATTCTGGTAACAAATATTTAACTGCACTCTATCCGGATCAACATTTTCTGCGAAAAACTCTCTCCTGTTATGGGCCAAAGAACCTTTCCCTATCATACCGCTAATTGTTCGTTTTATCATAATGTTTCTCACCTCTTTTCTGAGCAAGTGCCAGATAGCACATAATTTTTATTTACGCCAGTCATGGCGATATTAAGAAATTTTCGCCGGATACGGCGGTTTTGTTACTTTTGTCAAAAGTAACGCAAAAGCACTTTCGACAGCCGTACCGTCCATCAAAAGTACCCTTGCGCCCTGCCGGGGGCTATCCAATCAAATTATTCCGGTATTCTTGCCTGTACATATTCCAGATCTCCGCAATATGGTGTTCCCACCAGATACCATTCTCTTGCCGGATTCATCTCCATTCTTGTCCGTACCCACTTATCATCAACCAGTACCTCAAGACCTTCTCCACAGTGAAATCCCGTATCAATCCATAAGTCCGACGCTAATAACCCATATCTGTCATTACTGCTGTTATATCCTAATCTTCCCTGTTTCATTGTATCTTTCTCCCTTCTTCACAACTATCAAATTTACAGTAATCTCACATTCCAGCCATAGTTTTCCGTCTGCACCTTACCAACTTTCTCCTTGTTTACTTCTCACAGGTGCGTGACACGCTCCTGTAAAAAGATAGTCAATAAGAACTGTTACCATCGAAAGCTCTCTTGCATTCCTTTTCTGTCCAGATACTCCTGCCGGAACTTTTCCCGTTCTTCTTCTGTTGGTGCAGTTTTGGATTTACTGTATACCTCACGATTTACCATTGCATCCAGCTTTTTCTCTAAACCTTTTCTTATATCATCTGCTTCCTGTTCCTGATCCAGTAAATGATATTTTATAATCTTTCCAAATAACTCCTCTGGAATCATAACGTTTTTCAAGTTCTCACCTTCTTACAATTTATGTAAGGACGCAACACTGCAATGTCTTTACAGATTGCAACCTTGCATTTTAATTCCGCATTTTCTATATACTCTGCAATGTTGCACCCTTAATTTATTCCGGCTTAACTTTATCTAAATCCCAATACCATGAATTACCGATTCGTCTTGCCTTAATTCCAAGTTCCTTTTTTGCATTTTCCAGTGTTCTTTTAGAAATATTCAAATCTTCTGCCATATCAAAGATTTCACTGCTTTGCACAGAAGTTGATGTTTCTGCCAGTTCCCTCAGCATCTTTTTTGCCTGTTCCAGTTTATTTACCTTTGGGGCAATTCCACCAAGCACCTCATCTGCTGTGATTTCATAGTCACCTATCCACTCAAATCCTGTTTCTGTCAGGCGAAATGCTTTGGAATGTCCAAATGCAGCCAGATTATTTTTAATCTGAACCACTGCTCTTAAATCCGATTCTCCCTCTATTCTTCCTACCAGTAATACGCTTCTGGCTACTGCAAAAAAGTCAATCGAACCCATTCCTCTATATGCAGCTTTGTTTCCACCAGCTTTATTCATGTGTCCGATTAATAAAATTGCACATTTATACTTTTCTGCCAGCAAGCTCAATCTTTTTGTCATATCCCTTGCTTCATTTGCCCGGTTCATATCCATTGTTCCTCCAAGGTATGCCTGAATCGGATCTAAAATAAGCACTCTCGCACCAGTCTGTTTGATAGCAGTTTCCAGTCTTTCATCAATCATGGAAAGTGATTTTTCTGTTTCATCTATAACCATGATTCTTTCACAGACCGCTTCTGCCAGCTCCAGTCTGGGTTTTACCGTATCTGCCAGCCCATCTTCCGCTGTCTGATAAATAATATTTACTGGTTCTGTTACTTTCATATCGTTATCCAGACCTTCTCCTTTAGACAATCTCGCTGCAATATTTAATATCAGCGTAGTTTTTCCATCGCCCGGATCACCCTGAATGATCGTTAATTTCCCATAAGGGATAAATGGATACCAGAGCCAGTCCACTGTCTGGGACTGAACATCTGACATCTTTATCATTTTCAATTCTGTTTTATTCTCATTTCTCTGTTCCATAAATTCCTCCATTTTCCAAACTATTCTCGCCAATTATCTGTTGTTCTCTGGAAGAATCCCTGCTATAATCAACTTGTCTAGGGTTGACATTTGTGGATTCGTCCCCATTTGTCACATTGCTCCGGTTGTTCGTACTTCCGGAGCTTTTTATATTTTCATCATCCAGCATATCTGCCACCACTTTCTGCTGATCTGGATATAAGTGCCCATAAGTATTCAATGTAATGCGAATGTCCGTATGTCCAAACCTTTCTTTAATCATCAATGGTTGCACTCCCTTATTAATCAGAAATGCCGCATGACTGTGACGAATGTCGTGTACTCTTATCTTTTTTACTCCGGTCTTTTGAACCACCTGTTTTAACTTATGCTGTACCGCTTCATGAACCATTGGAAAAATCCGTTCATCTTCGGGCAACTCATACAGTCTGCTAATATAGTCCCGAATCTCTTTTTTCAGAAATTCCGGTATAGATATTGTACGGTTCGATTCTTCTGTTTTCGGAGACGTAATCACATCCTCTCCATGCATACGGTAGTAAGTTTTATTGATATGAAGTAGATTCTTTTCAAAATCAATGTCAGCAGGTGTAATGCTGAGTGCTTCGCCTTCTCTCGCTCCTGTCCAGAATAATAATTCAAACAGCACATAATATTTGCTTCCCGGTTCTATTCCGGTCATAAACTGTCGATATTCTTCAATTGTCCAAAACTTCATTTTCTTTTTCGAAGTCTTTCCCATGCGTTTTACCTTGTCACAGGGATTATCTGCCAGATTGTAGATATTCTTCGCATGATTGAACAATGCCGTCATCTGATTCTGTATTGTTTTCAGATAATCATCTGAATATCCTTTTTCAATAATCGTATTCTGCCACTGGATAATCTCTGCTGGTGTGATACTATTCATTGGTCTGTCCTTAAAATAGGGTAACAGTTGAGCATTCATCGTATCTCTTTTGTTCTTGATACTCCTGTCCTTCAATGACTGGGACTTATCCCGGAAATAGACTTCTACAAACTCTCCCATTGTCATATCCATGTCTGCTTTCGCTGTTCTTTTATACTCCGCTTCAAAATTTAATGCTTCTTTCTTAGTGCGGAATCCTCTTTTTACTTTTCGCTTTTTGGCTCCTGTCCAGTCCTCATAATAAAATGAGACATACCAGGTTCCTCTTTCTTCATCTTTGTATGCTGCCATACTTTCTCACCCCCTTTACATTGCAATCTGGGAATATCCATAAAATTTCTTTTCCCAGAATGCTCTCGGTATCTTGCCCGCAACGGTCACATATCCCTGATCTGCAAGCTCTTTGTTCAGTTTGCGAAGCAGCTTGTAAGCATATCCAAGTGAAATCCCCATGCTCTCTGCAACTTCTTCCGCTGTAATCATATAGTTCTGTCTCTGCATATCATTTCCTCCTTGTCTATAATTATCATTTTCACTGATACTATATCATTTTAAATAATCATTGTCAATAATTTTTATCTGTATGAATGATATTTTTCTATATTGTTGATTTTTATCATTTGTGATATACTAATCATAGCTTTTAAGGAGGTGGATAATATGCAGGAATCATCTATTTCAGAAAAAATAAAAGAGCTGCGAACTGATCTGAAGATGAATCAGAAAAACTTTTCCGCAGCTATCGGTATACGTCAGTCAACTTTATCCAGTTATGAAAATGGTGTGGTTACTCCCTCCAATGATGTGTTATTGACTATTGCTCAGAAATTTCATGTCTCTTTGGACTGGTTATTTGGATTATCTGAAAATAAAGTACAGATTTCTACTCTCAGCGATATTATTTGGGTTTTACTGCAGATGAATGAATCCAATGAACTCCGGTATGAACTGGATATAAATAATAAATTTCCCGGTGATATAGAAACAGAAACACAGAAATGGTATGCCGGACTTCGCTTTTATGGAAATGATCCGGAACACTCTTTAAATGCAGATATGTGTAACTTTCTTGCCGATCTGCAGGAAAACAGAGAAAGCCTGGAATCTTATTTCACAGGTAAAGATATGTTTGATATGTGGAAGAAACAGACGTTGGAATACTACACTTCCAAACCTGTCACCCATAAAGAAATTGAAGAACTGGATTTTGAAACACGAATCCGTAAACGAGATGAACTTTTAGCACAGAAATTTTCCAATAACGAACAGAAATAGTATCATAACAGTATCACAGGCAGATATGCGAAGATTTTCATTTTCTTCCCATACCTGCCTGTTTTTAATTTATTCGCTATTCTTTACAGCCTTATTTTAAACTTTTTACTCAACAGAAAAACCCCGGAAACCTTACGGTTCCGGGGTATCTTACGTTTGGACACAATGTACCTTGCGGTACTCTATTTATATAATTAAGATGTTATGCTAAAATTATTCGATAACTGTAGCAACACGTCCTGATCCTACAGTACGTCCACCTTCACGATACTTTAATCCCGTTTTACTTCTTATTTTTTATGGTTTTCTCTCCAAAATATAGTGAAAAACGGCTGATCTGCACCATATATTTTTATTTGCCTGATTTCTTGGCACCGTTTTGGCACCGGAAGCCCTGGTCGAAAAGATTCTCTTCCACGGCTAACAGATGCTACTCTACCAACTTTATATTGCACCGGTAATTTTTAACTGTTATAATCGAAACATGGGTGCTACCATAACGGTAGGCGGTTAGTCCTTCTCCAGAGGGACTGTGACCCTCTGATTACATAGAAACCTGTAAAGGAATCCAGTGGAAAGGAGGGCTAAGCCAATGAGTATTATTGACTTCATAGCAGTAGTGAGCTTCGGCTTAACCTGCTTTAGTATCGGATATACATTAGGCAAAGATAATCATAAACCACAAAAATAACCGCCCTGGTCTGGTAAACTAAGCGGTTATCTTTGATGATATTCTAAATAGTAAAACGGACTAACCGTCTATCGGTAGCACTCTTTTTCTATAATCATATTAGCACGCATCTGTGGAAATGTCAAAAATTTTCTTCTTTCTCAACTATATCTATTTCCATACATTTTTACAACCTATTTCAAGTGTTCCTCAAAAATTAATTCGAGTTCCTTATTCCCTCTCAAGAATTCATACTCTTTCTTATTTTCAATTTCCGAATACAATTCACGAACAAAATTTTTTCCAACTCCCGAAAAGGCTTTTCCCTGTGCAGTATCTTCATACCTGTAATACAAAGGGGATTGTGTCATATTCCAAGGCTTCTGTGATTCACTTAATAATTGCTTAATTAACTGAACACATTTTTCTACATCTTTTCGATATCCAGCAATCAGCAGATATGGCACTGTGTTGCCGTAATTCCATAGTCCAAACAACGATATCATGTGATCTGTAATCTCAGCAATTCTCTCTGCTTTATCATGATTTCCTGTTTCTTCTTCCATTTCAATTAACTTATACAAGTAGCTTTGAATATTAACAACTGCCTGTAGCAGTTTCCCCTCCAGGAATAACGCAGCAGTGTCTGTTCCTTCCTGATGTGCTAATACACTTGTTTTCATAATCGTTGCATCAATTACAGTATCAGGAATTTTTTTCAAAAGGGCATTTGCTTCTTCATATTTCTCCATTTGGACATATTTTGTTGCAAGTATAAAAACGCTTGAATTTCTCACTCTTTCATCCTGACTATCTGCTGTTCGTTCCAGCCACTCAATAATAGCTGTATTATATTCCATTCGTTCTTCGCCATTAAGATCTGACAAAGTCAAAGATCCGTTCAGAACGGTTGCGATCGTATATATTAATAAGTCGCAATGAGGATACTCCTGTATTTTACGAGATGCCATCTCGAAAGCCTCTGTAAAGCTGTCCAATGAAACTTCCGAAAGTTCATTCACAAATTGTCCAATCTCTTTTTCTGTCAATTCTTCATGAAACGAAAACAATTCATTCATATCAATTTTCAATAATCGTGCCAAAGCTGGAAGTAATGAGATATCCGGATATGTATTTCCCTTTTCCCATTTATTTACCGCTGGAGTAGAAACACCCAGATAATTTGCCACCTGTTCTTGTGTTAATCCCGCAGTTTTTCGATAGTTTTTTATCTGCTCACCAATACGCATTGTTCACACCTCCTGTCCTTATTTCCATTATAGCGTTCCCAATACATGTTTACAATTGAGCCTTTGTTTACTTATTACTTTCTTTTTTTAACTTTCAATTAATTTTCTCTAATATTTATATCATCAGCAACAAACTGCCCACAAGTTTATGAACGGGCTACTAACCCTCAAACGACAGTGTATTACATTGCATCAACTAAACCAACCTTGTTATCCTGAATCACCACTCCTTCATCTTCGCTTCATGCCTATTTTTCATAATTTGCAACTGGTATATAATGACAGGGATTAGAAAAATCACAGCAACTATGCCTAAAATAACAGACCGATTTACAGTAGCAAATGCCGCGAGCATAAGCATTAATAACAGCCAGGGATTTCGCAAATTACTGTAATAATTTGCCCTATCTTCATAGGACGTATGAAGGTCAAAAGGTTTTCCATCATTTTCTTTTTCTACAATCAGCAATTCCCTGTTAAATGTTGTAGTGTTTGTTGCAATACGACCGCCAATTTCAGCCCACGGACGCCAGCGAACTTTACCAACAGAATAATTAAGATTGATATTTTTATAGAATACGGAATATCCCATTTCTTCCAAGAAATCATGGTAATCTTCAGCATTAGCTTTTGATTTTTGTCCTATAAACTCCACGCAATATTGAACTTGACCTGGCTTACATTTTTCAAATTCATAGAGTAATTTTCCCGTTCGAATAAGGCGATAACCTTTTTCAGCCATCTTATTCAGCCAGTTTTTCTGTACCGTCAATAGCCCACCAAAAAAACGATAACACTTTTTGCTCATAGTGTACCTCCTACAATTCCGCTTGCAATACCTACAAGTTCACGAAGTCTGATAAGTTCTTTTTCAGCTATCTCCTTTCCTTTTACAGTGATAAGATACTCTTTTTTTCTACCTTCACTATCTCCGAAAAGCTCAATCCATCCCTTTTCCTGCATTGAATTTAATGCACCATATAAAGTGCCTGCTCCCAATGAAAGCCGCCCACCTGTTTTTTCTTCAATGAACTGCATGACAGCATATCCGTGTTTAGGTGAATAGAGTGAAAGCAAAATATAGAATGTCACTTCTGTGAGTGCACCACTTTTCACATTATCCCTCATAGCATCCCCTCCTTATTACGGTTACTGTAATAACTATATCAGTAACCGTAATAAAAATCAAGAGATGTGAAATAAATCTTAATAAGCCGGATAGTATTATGCTTTTCCTGTTCAGTCCTTTACAAACAATACTTATATATAAAGTATTTCTCTCAACACCATTTCTTCTGCACTAGCTTTTATATTATTCATCAGTCTAACCCACTTCGTCCGATTCTGTACCTTTAATTCTTCAGTTACGCCCTGTTTTTCTGCCATCTGTTCCATAAGCATTTCCACCTGTTCTCTGCTCTCCTGATCAATCTGATTCAGGTGTTCCGTCAGCTTTCCAGTCAACAACAAATATTGATATTTTGCTAATCTGTGTTCCTTCAGAAACTGTTTCCTCAGCATTCCATATTTCCCATATATCGGTTCTTCTTCATTCAATACCAAATCCGGCAAATAATAATCTCCATGCAAAGTATAGCTTAATCCGTTCTTTTCATCATAAATGTGTGTTTCCATAATCTTATCTCTCCATTTCTCTGTTTTTTGATTTAGTTTTCTTACGCTGCTGATTCTCCATCTCGCTTTTTTTCATTCCCCATGCCAATCTTTCATGAATATTTCCCTTCGGCATTTGCTCCATCCGTCGCTTTTCTTCCAGGACTTTCTCGTTTTGAATATCCTGCTGTACTGCTGTATCTACAGTTTCTATTCCAAGAACACGCACAACACGATCATACCTATCAGAAACACCTTGTAATATATCTTTTTCTTCTGACAATTTCTGATTGTCTTTACGTATATCATCCAGTTCTCTCTGAATAGCATTATATTTTTGTTTCACCTTTTGATATTTTTTCTTCCACCCTTCCACCTCTTTCGTGAGTTCTTTAACCTGAGCCGCCATTACAGCAACCTTATTCTTTATTTGAAGAAACAGTGGTTTAATTTTTTTATCTCGATAGGTTACTGCCCGTTCTAGCGTGCCCGCCTCCGGCAGTAACATTTTAACCGTTCCATATTCTTTGATTTCTTTGCTCACACTATCCATAATCGGTTGTAGCTGTTCTCTGCGATCTTCCAGGCTTTTTAGTTCTTTTTCTGCGCTCCCTGCCTTTTGTTCTGCTTCTTGCTTCGCCTTGATTGCCTGTTCCTTATCGTCTTTTAAATTCTGGATATCTGCTCTGGATTCTGCAATTTGTGCTGTTAATTCTTCTTTTTCAGCAGTTAGATGCTCTTTCTCCTGCTCCAATTCCTGTACTTCCTTTTTCCGTTCTTTTTTCTTAAAGTTATAGACATCCAGATGTTCCTCATGAGTACCTTTCTGTTCCCATTCAATTCCATACTGCTTTGCAGTCTCTGCCAGAACTTCTTTTTCATGATTTATCCACTGATTCAGTTCCGTATCATGCTTATTTCCACCTTGAAATCCAAGACTTTTTAATGCCTGTTTCAGTGAAACTCTGGTATCCATTCCTTTTCCTTTCCAGCCCGTCACATAAGGAATAAAGTCAATATGGAGATGTGGAGTAGCCTCATCCTGATGCAGATAGCAACTAAATACCCGAAGTGTCGGATTCCGTTTCTGGAAATCTTTTACATACTCATCCAGTACGTTTACAGCCAGATCTCCTGCTTCTGTTCCAACAGCCATATCTTCTCGGTTTCCAATCTGGAAAATCACTTCATGGAACAACTTTTCCTGTTTTCCTTGGCGAATCTTTTCATAATAATTTGTAATCTGCCGATCTTTTCTTTTCCCGACATTATACCGTTCTACAGCTTCATCAAACAGCTCTTTATAGACTTCTTTCAGATTCTCATTCCGGTAACAAATATTTAATTGCACTCTGTCTGGATCAACATTTTCTGCTATAAAATCTCGTCTGTTATGAGCCAGAGACCCTGTCCCGATCATACCACTGATTGTTCGTTTCATCGTCATATTCCTCACCCCGCTTTCTAAAACCAGTGCCAGACATGGCACATAAATTTGTATCTTTGCCAGCTATAGTATAAAAAGAAATATTCGCCGGATACGGCGGTTTTGTTACTTTTGTCAAAAGTAACGCAAAAGCACTTTCGACAGCCGTACCGTCCATCAAAAGTACCCTTGCGCCCTCCGGGGGTACAGAGACCTTTACTCCGGTATCCTTGCCCGAATATATTCCAAATCACCACAATACGGTGTCCCTACAAGATACCATTCTCTTGCAGGATTCATTTCCATTCTGGTCTGAACCCATTCATCATCAAGCAACACTTCCAGGCATTCTCCACAGTGAAATCCTGTATCAATCCATAGATCTGATGATAATAATCCATATCTTTTGTTATAACTGTTATATCCTAATCTTCCTTCTCTCATTGTGCCAATCTCCTTTCATCTACCGTTTCCGCAGGGGCGCCCTGAATCAGGGCTCCCTTTTGAAAATTCTCTTCTACGCCAGTCAACTCCCGACTACACCTTACCAACATTCTCCTTGTCTGCTATCTACAGGTGCGTGACACGCTCCTGTAATAAAGTGTTCAGAAAGAACCTTTACCATCGAAAGTTCTCCGGTATTCCCCGTCTGTCCAGATATTCCTGCCGGAACTTTTCTCTTTCTTCTTCCGTTGGTGCTGTTTTGGATTTGCTGTATACTTCACGATTCACCATTGCATCCAGTTTTTTCTCCAATCCCAACCGGATTATTTCTTCGCCATCGTAGTTATCCATCAAAAAATATTGCAAGAGCTGAAAGAATAACTCGTATGGAATCTGTACACTTTTATTTTGCATCTGTTCTCCTTTCAAGATAGCAAGATTCCCTCTTCTTAAGAAATGGTAATCTTGCCATCTTCCATTTTTATTCTGGCAACATCCAATACCATTGCTTTCCACGTTTTACGGAATCAATTTCAAGTTCCCGTTTGGCGTTCCATAGCGTTTTACTTTTGATTCCTCTGGCTTCTGCTTCTTCTGCAATTTTCTTCTGAGTCATTCCTCCATTTGCCAGTATCTCAAGGAGAAATTCTTTTGCTTTCCGACTTTTCTGTCCTCTTCCGTCTCCATTAAGAAGTTCATCGGCACTGATATCATATTCTCCAATCCATTCAAACCCATTATTCTTATCCAGTCTGAATGCAATGGACGTTCCTTCCGGTGCAAGAGAACTCTTCGTATGACATACCACTCTTACTTCCGGTTCATCTTTCACTCGCCCGACAATCAGAACACTTCTTGCAGCAGCCTGAAAATCAATGGATCCAAGTCCTCGATAAGAAGATTTGCCGTTGCTGTTTTTGTTCATATGACCGATTAAAATGACTGCACAGTGATATTTTTCTGACAGCACTGCGATACGCTTCATCAGTGGTCTGATCTCATTTGCCCTGTGCATATCTACGTCCGCTCCCAGAAAGCCCTGTATCGGATCAAGAACAACCATTTTTGCTTTTGTCTGCACGATTGCTTCTTCCAATCTGACATCTGCCATTGTCAGTGGCTGGTCACTGTCATCAATCACCAGCACCTTTGAACAATCTGCACCTGCAGCAAGTAATCTGGGTTTGATAGTATCTCCAAGTCCATCTTCTGCTGTCTGATAGATTACATTTACAGGTGACACAGAAGACTGTTCCTGCATATTATCTTCAGCATCTAAATCTTCATTCTCACTATCGACTTCATCACCTCGTTTTTCTTTTGTTTTCGTTGTATCAGTAACAGGAAGAATCGGCTCTCCTCTGGTCAGTTTTGCAATAATCTGAAGTACCATCGTTGTCTTGCCTTCTCCTGGATCTCCCTGTATAATGGTCACTTTTCCATAAGGAATAAACGGATAAAGCAGCCATTCTACCTGTTCCACCTCTACTGAATCCATATTGATCAGTTTCAGTTTTGGTTCTATTCTACAATTCTCAATTTTTTTTTTTCATTCATATTCATTCCATCATCTCCTCTTGCCCTTCCGGGCAAGTCTCTGATGAACAGATATTCGGGAATTGTCGTATTTCCCGATTCGTGATATACTGAATCTGCCAAGATGGTATATCAGTGAATCTGATTATCAGAGAACTTGCTCAGATTATTTATCTGGGCTTTTTCTTTTGCCTTTTCAACATTCATCTCTTTCTTCTCCCAATCCGGTAACTGCATTTTCATTATCCAGCAGATTTGCAATCTTCCTCTGCTGATTTGGATAAAGATGTCCATAAGTGTTCAATGTGATACGAATATCTTTATGACCTAATCTGTCCCGAATCAATAACGGTTCCACACCTTTCTCAATAAGATAAGCCACATGGCTGTGCCTGATATCATGCACTCGAATTTTCTTCACTCCTGCCAGCTCAATCTGCCGTTTCATCTTATGCTGTACCGCTTCCTGAACAACCGGAAATAATCTTTCTGTATCCGGCATTCCGTAGTGACCATCTACAAATTCCTTAATTTCCTCTTTCAGAAATTCCGGAATTTCGATTGTCCGAAAGGACTGTTTTGTTTTCGGTTCTGTGATAATATCCTGCATTCCTGTCCGGTAATAAGTCTTATTGATACTAAGCTGATTCTTTTCAAAATTGATATCAGCTTTTGTAATCGCAAGCAGCTCCCCGATCCTGCATCCAGTCCAGAACAACATCTCAAACATAAGATAATATCTTGTTCCCGGCTCCATTGTCTGTATAAACTGTTTGTACTCGTCCAGTGTCCAGAAGTTCAAACTTCTCGAATCTGAATTTCCCATTCGTTTCACTTTCTTGCATGGATTAACCGGCAGATCATAGATTTTAGCTGCATGTGTAAACAGGCTGGTCAACTGATTCTGTATCATTCTCAAATAAGAATCTGAATATCCTTTCTTCTGTATTTCATTCTGCCACTGAATAATCTGCGAAGCCTTGATCTCACTCATCATCTGATTTCCAAAATATGGAACTATATGCTGTTGCATCATATATCTTTTATTTTTGATTGTTCGATCTTTCAGATCATTTTGTTTGTCTGAAAAATAAATCTCAATAAAATCGCTCAGTTTCATATCCATACTTCGCTCATTGCTCAACTTTTTGCTTCGTTCAAACTCCAATGCTTCTCGCTTTGTTTCAAATCCACGCTTTCTGCGTTTTTTCTTCTCACCCATGACATTTGTCTCAAACCACTGGGCTGTCCATTTTTTTGTGTCTTTTTCTCTGTAAGCCATATTGATCCTCCCTAATTTCCTGCTATTTCATAGCCATACATCTTTTTTGCCCAAAACGCCTTTGGTATTCTTCCAGCCATCGTAATATATCCCTGTGCAGATAATTCTTTATTCATAGCTTTCACCAGTTTATAGGCATGAGATTTTGAGCAGTTTAATTCCTGTGCCACTTCATCAGCACTCATCATATAATTGTAACTTGCCATATTGCCTCCTCCTTTCCTCTCCAGATATAGAATACGTTTACTGTATTTCTATATCTGTACGATTTTCGTAAATTGATAATATCATGTATTCCTATCGTTGTCAATATTTCGTAAACAAATTTTTACGAACTTCGTACACTATTTTTTCTTTATTTTATTCCACGTCTGTGTTATGATATTTTATAGATTTATGTTTTTCGTAATTTTCTAATATATGAAAAAGGAGGATTCTATGGGTGACGGTAAAAATTTAAAGAAATATCTTGATGAAAAAGGCACAAATGTCCGCAAAATTGCAAAGGCAACCGGAATCAGTGCTACAACCTTATATTCAATTATTCAAAAAGATTCCAATATTCGATTTGATTTTGCATTAAGACTTGCGAATGAATTGCAAATTGATGTGAATGAGATATGTTCTGCCAGTCCATTTTCTGGCACAATTAAGGAAGAAGAGATTTATCCTACACTTCCAGACGGTTTGAACGGAGCATTAGACGCAAGTCGTGTAAAGACTTACTTAAAAAATTCTATGTATCCGCTGATGTACCTTTTCGGTAAGAACAGTATGCCTGATGTAGATAATCTGCTTACATCGTTCTATCAGCTTGATGATGAATCCAGACAGGAAGTTGTGGAAACTATCCGTCTGAAACTACAATATCATCGTGATCCGGAACGTGCTGAACAGATCAAACAGATCAAAGGCTGGTAAAAAAATTACTCCTGTG
>ENA-OWRJ01001446-OWRJ01001446.1-human-gut-metagenome-genome-assembly--contig:-NODE-1446-length-24562-cov-3.197005_pt1 | contig 24562 bp, 6 predicted proteins | sample MGYA00248269_ERZ651897 | MGnify/ENA primary metagenome ERZ651897 (study PRJEB26924, sample SAMEA4378252) | human gut metagenome | biome: human gut; feature: human-associated habitat; material: faeces...
GCCAGAGAAGCTGGTGCCACGGTCATTTCCATCGGAGATGGCGGCAACGAGATGGGAATGGGGACCTTCCGCCGTGAAATTCTCGCAGGTGTTCCACACGGCGAACTTATCTGCACCGCAGAAGCAGCAGACCTGACGCTGGCAAGCGGCGTTTCCAACTGGTGGGGCTGGGGCATTGCCTCCCTGCTCTCCCTGGAATTAGGACGGAATCTTCTCCCTTCTGACCGCACCGAGACAGAATTGCTCCGCCGGGTTGTGGCAGCAGGCGGTGTGGATGGATGCACGAAAAAAGCGGAACTGACCGTTGATGCACTCCCTCTGGAGACGCATCTGAGGATTTTGCAGTCTGTCCGCAAATTGACCGATGAAACACTTAAAAAGCAGACAGCAAAGAGAGAAACTCCTTATTTTTACAGAGAGCGGAAGGTAATGGCAGCTGTTTAGGGACTTTTGGTTTTTTATTTGTTTTCATTTTCATAAAAAAGACCTGCTTATGTATTTCACTACATAAGCAGGTCTTTTTTGAATGATTGTTTAATGCTCGCTTTTTACGCTTACAGTTACCTTTTATCTTCTCTTTATTTGCTCTTACTTTTCTTCTGCAGCCCGATATGCCTGTGTCACATTTTTCGTGATCGCTTCCGCTTTCCGGTCAGCCGCCACAACCACATGACTCAATGCAAGTAATGCCAAAACGTTCGGAATAACCATCAGCGCGTTGAAGAAATCTGCCAGAGCCCATACTAAATTTACCTTTAACATAGAACCAATGACAATACAAATCACAACGATGAAGGAATAAACCTTTGCCGCGCCCTCGCCGAACAGATATTTCGCATTCGTCAGACCAAAGAAATGCCATCCCAGAATCGTCGAAAATGCGAAGAACAGCAGGCAGATCGCAATAAAAATAGAACCAAAGTTTCCAAAACTCTGCATGAATGCCGCCTGTGTCAGCGCTGTACCATCCTTGCCGGAGCTCATCGCATCCGTTGTCAGGACTGCAAATACAGTCAGATTTAAAATAACAAATGTATCAATAAAGACACTGATCATCGCACAAAGCCCCTGATGATGCGGGCTTTCTGCTTTCGCACGTGCGTGAGCATGCGGTGTGGAACCCATACCTGCCTCATTGGAGAAAAGTCCTCTCGCTACACCAAAACGGATTGCTTCGCGGACGGTGATACCAGCACCAGCACCCATTACCGCTTTCGGATCAAACGCGCCCTTGATGATCATCATAAATGCTGTCGGCACGTGATTGATATGAAGACCAATCAGAATCAGGCTTCCTACAATGTAAACGCCTGCCATAACTGGCACAACCTTCTCTACCACAGCTGCCAGACGTTTGGTTCCACCAATGAAAATGAATCCTGCCAGTACTGCCAGCACAAGACCGATCGTGATCGGCGGAATATTGATTCCATATACCTGAAATACCTCTGTAAACGCAGCACCGATCGAGTTGGACTGTACCATATTGCCCATAAACCCAAGTGCTAAAACAATAAAAATAGCAAACAGAGTGGATAATACCTTTCCAAAATTACCTTTAAATGCCGCCTTGATGTAGTAGACAGGTCCGCCTGTCACCTCACCATTTACCTCTGTTTTGTAGGTCTGTGCCAGAACCGCCTCGGAGTAGATGGTCGCCATTCCGAAGAACGCGCTCAGCCACATCCAGAAGATTGCACCCGGACCGCCGCCAAACAGCGCTGTCGCCGCGCCTGCCAGGTTACCAGTACCAACCTGTGCTGCGATCGCCGTCATGATCGACTGAAACGGGCTCATTTCCCCTTTTTCATGTTTTTCTCCGTTCAGGCTGAAATGTCCAAACACATGCTTGCAGCCCTCGCCAAATTTTCTTACCTGGATGAATTTGAGACGAATCGTGTAATAGATGCCCGTTCCACACAGCAGAATCAGCAGAAGAAAACTCCACAGAAAATCATTGCCTTTGTTTACCAGTGTCAAAATCGTGTCCATTTTTTATCCTCCTCTATGTTTTCGTTACGATTCCGGCTCTTTTGTAAATCCGGGATCGAGTAATAAAATAAGAGCTGATACAAATCAGCTCTCCAAAGAGTAGAACATATGCATACAATAGAACTCATCCCCTGGTTCCATTGTGATTGGTTGTATGCCCTGTCCTTTTGCCTGAGAGATCAACGAATACCATGGACGTGCATCCGTCTTACACCTTCGGCGCTCCTTTTTGGAGACTCTCCAGAGTGTCCCTGCCTGACTGACCTTCGATCACTCGTCAGGACGGTTCAGTAAACAGGAACGAACTTATGTGAGGTATGCTATCACATTTCTTCTGCTTTTTCAACTGATTTTTATAAATTATACGAAAATCCTCAAAATATTACGGTTCGCGACATGGTTTCTCCCTTTTCATTAAACTGCTCATACTTTTCCCCAATCAAAAGAGAATCCATCTGCGGGTATGCACCATCTTTTAAAATATACGATGGAATTTCCCCTTCTGGCTGCCATCCCGGCTTTTTTCCTCCCCATTCTTCCCGGTTTTGAGCTGCCTCTGCCTCCGTCACTTTCCTCCATGCCGATTCTGCTGCCTGACCACGCTTTCCCTGCTTTGTCAAAGGAATCACTTTAAAATGATATACGCCCGCAGTCTGCATCAACGGTACAAAATCGTACTGTTCAGCACTCGTCCGATGCGGATGTCCGACACGCTTCGCATCCCGGTAAAGCATCACCAAATATGCCGAAGCCCCCGGCGCTTTCTTCCACCTGCCAATTCCTCTTTTCTCCCAGTCTGCTGCATCCACCGTTCCTATTATCTCTCCGGCATCCTGTAATTCGATCGTCAAAAGCAACGTAGTGCCATTATCTTTCCGAACTGCCTTGCTGCATACCGCGCCAAGCCCTGAAAACCGGATGTCCTCCTGGCGAAGGACGGAAAACGGATTATCTGCGTCGGATTCCAGTTCTATTTCGTATAGAATTTCCGGAGCAGGTTCTTCTGCATGGATTTCTTCTATCTTTCGTTCTTCTAAAGAAACTTCTTTGGTACCTATGTTTTCAGAGTCGGCTTGTATGCTCCCTTTATATTGTTCATTTTCTTTTTTTCCCACCTCTGCCCCATCCATCGCCGGTCCGCTTGCCGGATCACCGGAGATTCGTTCCACACCAGTGACGCTATATGCCCTGTCCCGGCTTTCCGCCTCCAAAACAGGCATTCCCATTTCATCCAGCTCTTCTGCTGCCAGCCGAATCCTGACCCGATCGATGGATGCCGCGGCAGCGGGGAAACATCCCGCAGCCGCCTGGCTCAGTACGGCTGCTCCGAAGAGCAGCCCTTTCGCCATCTGATTCATAAAATTCCTCCTCTCCCACTTTATGTGCTCTCGAAATCTTTCTGTGCTTGATTTTGTAAAATGTTTTTTGTTAGCCGCAAAAGCAAGTGCAGAAAAGACTCCGAGAGTACATCTTTCTTCTGTTCATTTTTCTCTTATTTTTTTACTCCTCCTTGCCCTTATCATTCCTCTCCATATTCTTTTTTATATTTTCCTCCTTTCTTAGCCGCTCTACGAGCGCCAGTCCAGCCCCAGCGCTCATACATATCAGTCCAATCACCAGTTTCCACTTCCAAATCAGTGAAATCACTTCATTCAGACGCTCTTTTTCGTCCTCAACCTGATAAGCACCTTCTACTTCCCAGGTGGCTGATTCTCCATATCCCATCTTCGGAAGCGGCTTCATCTGTCTGCCGTCGAGAACAATTTTCCCATCTCCACAGATCGACTCTGGCACATGAACTGTTAAATAGCCCTCTTTCAGATCTTCTATCACTTTCTTTGGATGTTCCGGCTGACCGTGTCCCGGTCGCCCCGGATTCTCCGGCTTCAAGCAGTCATACATCCGCACAACCGTCACCGTTCCGCCCTCTGAAACCGTAAATGAAACTGGTTCGGCTTTTTCGTAGCCCTCCGGCGCTTCCAGCTCTTCCAGAATATAGCGGCAGCCCTCCTTTAAAATGCCCTGTATGCATTTCTCCTTTTCTTCAGAAATCCATTCCAATATTACCTTTCCAGTCTCATCAGAAATCCTCAGGCGGGCACCTTTTACAAATTCGCTATCTCCTTTCTGCTCCCTCCATTTCCGCTTCTCCACCTGCACTTCCGTCGGCCTGTCATACATCTTCACCTGATCGACTCGACCGTCCAGTGATACCGTAAATGTCACTTTTTCTGCTTTCCAGTACCCATCCGGCGCTATTTTTTCTACCAGCACATAGTTTTTTCCAGCGTTTAACTTTCCTTTTATCACATGGGCGCCCCGATCAGATACCCACGAATCAACCAAGGTTCCGCCTTCCTTCTCCTCCCAGAGTTCCATCCGCGCCCCCGGCAGTTCCTTTTCTCCCGTCACACTGTATTTTGTGATTTCCACGTGCGTCGGCTTATCCTGCATGGAAATCCGCTCGACCGTTCCATCCTCGGAAACAGTAAACGGAATCTCTTCCGCATACGCAAATCCATCCGGCGCTCCCGTCTCGCGCATTATATAACTCTTTCCCGGTGTCAACGTTCCAATTATCTCATGAGGAGGATCCGCAGAAATCCATGATTCGATTACATTTCCAGACTGATCCAGAATCTCTATCTGAGCACCCGGAAGCTCCGTTCCGCCCAGATCTGTCTTTGAAAAGACCAGCTTTGTCGGGGAATCTATCATTCCAATTCCATCTATCTGTGCATCGTCCCCCAGAGAAAAAATCATCTGATTCGACTCCACCTCTTCCGTTTTTCCACCGTCCAGTTCCAGCAGTTCAACCAGGCGGTATCTATTCCCACGTTTGAGCACTTCGCGCACCGACCGATCATTCTGATGAAATTCCCAGAGCGCTGTATTTCCCTGCCGGGAGGTCCGTCCCGTGCTTCCTGTACTCTTCCACTCGATCGGCAGTCCATCCGGAGTCTGTGCCGGAACTTGTGCCCGAACCTCATAGTTTGTTTCCCACGGCATTCCTGTCAAAACAACCGATTCGCCACAAGAAAGCGTCAGGCTTCCTCCACTTCGCAGCGTTCCCGATTTAGAACCTGTGTACGAAATCAAGCCTGGAAGCTCTTTTCCCTCCGCATTCTTTAAGTATAACGTATATGTTATATCTACCTGCCTTAACAACGCCGCGGCAGTTCCCGTCACCCGTCCGGCGATAGCAATTGCGCCTGGAGATAGAATTGGATGGAAGGATTCATAGCTTTTGCCCGTTTTTCCCCATATCGTTGCCGTTACCGTCATACCAGAATGATTTTCCTGTCCGTTTTCATTTATATGCTCTCCAACCAGAACAGTCACCCGCAAAATGCCTCCTGATCCGGCTGCCACATTCTCTATATTCCAATACCAGGATTCGCCTATTTGTTCCGCTCCGCCCATCGAAGCCGCTGTCATTAGTTCACACCCAGCTGGAATTTCCAGTCCAATCTTCATATTTTCTTTTTTATCTGACTGGTTCCGATATGTAATTTCATATACAATTACACTTCCCGGCAGCACCGCTGCTCCATCTTTTCCAATCGGGGAAACGGCGCGGATGCCACAAGGGTCGCTGTATTCCGGATTTCGTATTTCATGGATATATCCCAGGCCATCTCTGTTTTCCGGGATCCAGCTTTCTACTTCCCTGCCATCTGTCTCTTTTTGATCATATTCTTCCAGACGATACCTCGTTCCTTTTAATGTTCGAAGCGTCAGCGGATAATGTCCGTTCTCATCCCAATTCAGGCGGAATGTATTTTTTCCTATCGTCCGGCGGCTGCCGTCACTGAACTCAATGATCTCCCGCAGTTCGAAACGATGTCCTTCCGCCACCCCCTCTTTTTCACATTTTTCTCGCTCCAGATAAGGCACAGAAGCTTCCATCAGTGAAGAAAGTACAAATTCTTCCCCACTGTCCAAATCCCACAGTGTTCTCACCAGACGAAGTGCTTTTCTTCCCTGCACCCGCAGAGACGTTATGCTGTCAAATAAACCGTCTGCTGTCTCTGTCTCCAGCGCATTTGCACCATCTCTGGCTTCATTAATCCCCCTGCCTGTATCTGACACCGTGAAAATCATCGGTTTCTGCACAGTGTATCCATCCGGCGCTTCCAGTTCTTTCAGAAGATACGTGTGCCCGGCAATCAGCTTTCCTTCTATCACGTGTGTTTTCCCATCGCAGATCCAGGTTTCCAATGCCTCACCCGCTTCAGTGTACACACCATCCAAAAATCCGGCTTCATACACTGCCAGCTTTGCTCCTGACACAAAGAGACCCGTATCGAAATCCAGCTTGGAAATTTTGATTTTCGTTGTTTCATTCGGCACCGTCAGATCATACGTTAGCACCTCGCATTCCTTCTGATCTTCTATCAGCACCTCGTACACGCGCGGAATAAGTTGATATCCATCCGGCGGCATCGTCTCACGGACTTCGTAATGGTACGGAATCCAGCTTCCATTCTCCCCTATCGTTCCGATTGGCAGAAACGGACTTTCCGCCTGACCGCTCTCGTCTGTCTCCATCTGAACCCTTTCTCCCGTCTCTCTGTTTTTCACTTCAAACACCGCACCTGCCAGTTTTTCCTCTGGCTTTCTCTCATCCACCTTTTCAACCCGAACTCGCCCCTGTTTCAGCGTATTAACCGCTTCGATTGTCTCCTCCGAAGCAGCAGCCACAATAAATTTCCTAGGTTCCATGGGCCGATAACCTGCCGGTGCCGAAAATTCCACCAAATAATAAGCTCCATAGGCAATCGGAGAAATCCGATGCGGCTTCCAGTCCCCTGCCTTCCAGCCTGCCGGAATCTCCTGTTTTTCTGCTTCTTCCTCTGTAAACTTTCCATCCGATCCAGAAATCCAACGTTCCACTAAATATTCTTTTTCCTGCACCAGGCTTCCATCCTGTGCCGCCCGGAAAACAGCAAGTTCTGCGCCTGCCAGATAAATTGCCTCTTCGGATATCTCCCCTGATCTTCCCAGCTTGGAAATATAGACAGACTTTGCCCTGTTTTCCAGCCCGTAAAGCTGAATTTCAGCAGTTTCTTCAACAATTACCGGCTTCGGTGCTGCTTTCTGATAGCCGCTTGGTGTTTTCGTCTCCACAAGAACGTAATAGCCTTTCTTTCTGTTCGAAGCCAAATCATTTTTCGTCGGATTCAGCGGTAAATAATCAATTCGGTGAATCCCATCGGAGGTATCATAACTGACCAGAGTTCCCTCCGCCTGGTAATTCCATCGGAAATCATAGCTGTAGCCTGCTTTTCCATCTAGCTGCAAATTTTTCGTCACCTGAACAAGCACCTGTGAACCATTTCCCAGATTCCAGAGCTGACGCACTGATTCGCCCTGTTCTGTCGCCGTTTCTTCCTGTTTTTCAGCGGTATATCCACACCATGTAACTGTGTTAAACCTTGTATGATATTCTGCATACAGCTTCTGATAGCGGGCTGCAAAGCTGTCGCTTCCTTGGCTGTAGGCTTTCGCATCTTCGGTCTTCCAGCTCGTCACCCGTTTTTCCCGGTCATAGCGCGGTGTTCCATCCGCTTCCATGACAATTCCATTTTCATCTGTCACTGCCTCGTACAGGGTCAGCTCCGCCGCATATGCATTCGGCAGACATTCTTTTTTTCCATCCTTCTTCTCATATTTGAAAAAGGCGGTTTTTATATGATCTTCCTGCATCGTGATGAGCTGCAGCTTAGAAGTTTCCCGGATTTCCACCTCCATTTGATTTGTCAGATATCCCGGAGGCGTCTCTATCTCCCCGAGAATATAATCGCCTGCCGGAATCCCCTCCCATGCCATCGGCGTCTTTCCGACGGTCCATTTGGCAGTCACTGTCTTTTTCTGGTTTCTCTCATCTAGTACCGTCCAGTTCGCCGGAAGTTCCCCTTTCTTTTCCAGATAATACCCGGACGGATGTGTTTCCAAATCATCACTCGCAACTCTTTTTGCTGGATAGAGCGCTAACACGGCTCCTTCCACACTTGAAAACGTATACCCCCCTTTTCCTTCCTCCCAGGTCTTAGAATCCGATTCGTTCAAAATGTGATCATAGTCCCGGACTGGCTGCTGATATTGTTCTGGCGCGTCGATCTTTTCGATCTGCACCGTGATCGGGCGGTTAGTAAGGCGCAGCTCCTGTACCTCACAGGTTTCCTCTACCGTAAGCCCTGTCGGCATCCGTTTCGCATAGCCGGATGGGGCGCGTGTCTCCTCTAAAATATACGTTCCCGCCGGGACGCGTTTTAAAACATCCACCTGCCCATCTCTGATCCGTGTATGGAGCGGATCGTTTGGCGTTTCATCCCCGGTTATCCAGCTGTTTTCCATCAGATACGCCTCACCCTGACGGTGGTACAGCGGTCGATCATCTTCCCGTTTTTCCGGATCATTTCCAATATCATAGAGTGCTGCCTTCAACTGCAGATCCCATGCATTGGCATTGTAAGCTCTGAGAAGATCGCTGTATCGGTAACGCACATAATCGCCATCCCGATCATAAACGGGATATCCTTTAATATAGGTCTGAGCGGAACGCTGGTAATAAACCGGCAGCCCATTTTCATTCAAAACCGGATTGACATGGGGCTGCAGCAGACCTCCGTCATATGTTCCAATCGTGTACTCCTGTTCCGTATCAGCATACATCGTTGCCACACGACCGGTCTTTATCTTATCCCTGGCAATCACATTTCCATAGTGATCCTTAGATACCTGGATCGCCCACACCAATGTTTTGCCGGTTTTTTCCTCCGTCACATATGCCATTCCCGTGTACGGTTCTACCTCGCTGTCCCGGCTTCCGTCTAATGCCAGATGATAGAATTTTGTCCCGGAAGGAACGTATTCAAACCGCCTTTCTTTCCGGCTGTACACCATTTCTTCATAGCTGGGGCTTACAATTTCCAGAAATGGAACACCGTCTTTCATCGCATAGATCGGTTCGCTGTCTTTCAGACGCACTGGTTCGCCTTTTTCGTTATAGGCATACCGCACGCCCCGGAGTGTCGTAAATACCTCTAGAGCCCCGAGATCGTAATATAAAATGTCTGTATCTTCGCGTTCAACCCGCTTGAGAATCCATCTGCCTTTCCCCTGGTCGTTGAACCGGTCATCCTGCGTATATCGTTTATAATTGTTATTTTCTCCTTTGCTATCTTCCTCCTCTTGATCTTTATCCCTCACATACAGAAGCCGGTTTCCCGCATAGCCTTTCTGCACATACATCCGGGTCACATTTCCAAACGAATCGCGCACCACATTGACACCGGCATACGCCCGGTCCTCACTGTCCCCGTTCTTCTTTACCTCGATCGCATCATACAGGCGCATCGATGCACCTGGAAGATATCGGTTGAATGCGTGCGCTGTATCTGGAACACGATGCCAGATCGCCTTTCCAGTAAAAACCTGATCCTCATAAATCAGGTCAATCCATTCCCCGGCTTCCTGTTTTGCCCTCAGACTGTCCAGCCAGCCCTTTGACCACCCGTACCCAAGGAACGTTCCCGACGCATTGTACGCCAGTTCCAGATTTTCAAGACCATAACGATTCGAAAGCTCGGTCAAAGTTCCCTCTCGCCGATCGCTCAACTCAAACAAAATCTCCGTTTCCTCCTGTTTTACTTTCGCGATTTCCAGCCGGATCGGCGTATTTCCTACATAAATCCGCGCCACATCCCCCCGGTCCTGCGGCTTATTGCCATTTGACTTCGTTCCATCCGGGTTCTGGACTGCTTCTCCGTTGCTGCTTATCCGGGTTACCATTTCTCTATACACGGCAGCTGCCACCCGCTGACCGCGCTCTCCGTCCCGATAATACGTCACTTCATCCGAATACACTTCCACCGCTATCGGTTTCGTTCTCACGTATCCTTCCGGTGCAGATAATTCACACAACACATAGGCTCCTGCTCCCAGCGGCTGCGGCGTGATCAGATATCCTGTATTCTGGTTGGACGGCAGAGTTTCCCCCAAACCACCAAAATCCTGCAGCGTCGAATAAACCTGGAATGTGCCCGTCCGCGTCCCAAAGGCATCCCGCATCACCACCTGATCGGTTTCACTGCAAATCGGAGTTCCTGCCGGGATTATGCCTGTATATTTTCCTGTATAAGGTGCTTTCCAGGGGTATTTTGACGGAATTAGCGTTTTCAAATCAACCGGCGCGATTTTCTTTGCCCCCATTGCCTCCAAAAATTCCCGGCTGGCTGTCACCTGTGTATCTTTTTCATAAAACTGCACCTCCCCCTCGCTGTACTTCGACGTGTCCCGGCTGGCGGCATAAATAGCGAACACCGCATCATCATGCAGAATATTCTCTCCCGTCTCCGAATCTAGTTTTTCAATCCGAAGCTTTGCAGCATAAAACGTATTCCGGTATTTTCCATCCGCGTAGCCGGTAAATCCCAACGCATCATAGGCGGACTCCGCCGCCGGTTCTGTCACACTGTAAGGCACCAATCCCTGAAAATACCGCCCGTCAAATCCGGTCAGCGCCCCGGTGATTGTCCTGACATGATCTTTCAGATAAAATCCCGCCGGATTGTTATCATCCGTCTTCTCTCCATACGGATATTCCACTGAATCTGCCCACCCTGCCTGCTCTGAGATCGAACCATAACGGTAATAGCTTTCTACCTTCTCGTTGCTCCGGTACCGGCTGTTTGCATTTTCAGACCGATAAATGTCCTTGTACGGTGCCATTTCCCTCTGAGCGGGCGAAAATCCGCTGTAGTCATAGCTTCCGCCTGGATAGGAAATCGTTCCCTGCCGTTTATCCGCATCCAGACCATACTTATAAATCTCATAATTTCCATCCTGTCCATGTGCGCGGATCACATATTTCCTCAAATCCGCCTGATTTGTATCTCCCCACTCTTCATTCATCCGGATCTGATAGTTCGCCGCCAGCGTTTCCGGCGATGCCGAGGCGTCATATTGATAATCCGCTGACTTTTTTTCCGGAGATACAAGGTTTCCACCTGCCTCATAAACCGACGGGACTTCTATTTCTTTCGGCTGGTCGATCCGATAATGCTGGTTTTTGAAATCTTCCAATGCTCCCGAATACGGCTGCTGCTCGACTGCCACATAGGTTCCGTAAGGAAGGTATTTCGAAACGCCATAATAATAACCTTCCTCGGATTTTTTTAATTTTTCTGCTGACAACGTTGTTTTGTCCCGATCGGAACCTCCATTTTCCGCGCTGTCCCACTCAATCGCGTATAAATCGTCCAAATCATAGGAGAAAAACGGCTTCAAATATTCCTCTGCTTTTAAAATTGCCTGATGTAATGCTTCATCATAGATATAATCCGGGTAGCCTTCCTGTCCGCCCGATGCTTGAATGTTCTGCTTCTTTACCTCATTCTTCAAATACCAGTCAATCGCAAACTGACGGACAGCATCCGACCGTTTTGCATTTTCTACGGCTGCTTCTGACGTACGGCTCTGATTCTGTATCGCCGCATTGTTATGATGCACCGGATCTTTTGTTTCTCCGCCGCTGCTTCCAAAAATACCCGTACGGATCCATGCAAACGGCTTAAAGGATGTATCTGCTGCATCTGCCCGCTGCCATTTATCCCGGTTCGCCACCGCCATCGCATCGAAAAATTTCTCATACTGATAGCCTGGAACTTCCCGTACCGCTCCCGCTCCATCTTCCTTGGTCCGCATGACCGTCTCAAGAAGTCTTGTATATCCCTGATTGACCTCTTTCGAATCCGCGATCTGCCCGTCTTTTCCATATTCGTACAGACGTTCCTTTGCCGTCACTGCGCTGCCCCAGACATTGTTATTGACGGAACCAGCCGTCTGGGAATCTTTTTTATGAATTACCTGCGTGAAAATTTTCTGAACCGGAGCAAAGGATTCTCTAAGCAGTGGAAAATTCTTTTTTACCTCCGGCAACGAGACGACTTCCCCATCCCGGTTCATCCACACGATTTCGCCATCCGTATTTCGGTACAGACGTTCCAGATTGGATTTCAAATAGAGCTTAAAGCGGAAATTTGGCAGTGCCGAAGCGACATTTTCGTTTCCTCCCTCTTTTTCCGTAAACGGATCGGTGTGCCCACTTTCCGCATAAGTGTTATGTGCATAGGTGCCCTCCGGTGTCGTCGCTATATTTTTGACGATTTTTATCTTCTGGCGGATCACTCGCTCCAGTACACCCAGCGGTTCTTTCCTTGTCCCGGCATCCTGATAGGTGATCTCCTGCCCCGGGTACGCCAGTGCCACCGGGACCACATAGGAATCATCCCCTGTCAAGCCAGAACCTCCAGAATCGACATATGCCTTTGCCCGCGCCTGTTTTATCCACGTGTAATAGCTGGAACTGTTCATCTGGTGGCCGGCAAAGAAACCATTTCCAAGCATTGCGGCTTCTTCCTCGTTCAGTGTAACCTTCTTCTCTTTCAATACCGCCTTAAATCCCAGCTCTTCCAGCACGCCTGCATTTGTTTTTTTCACTCCAAAACTGTCGGTAAAATTCGCGTTGACCCGCAGTATGTATCTCCCATCTGCATTCCGGGCTGCTGCCTGATGAACCCATTTTGTCTCCGTTACCTCCCGCTGCTGTGTTTCTGTCTTTTCCTGGTAAATAAATACCCGGATCGGCTGCCCATCCGCATCGTGCGGAATTTCCCCGGTTTTGTAATAGACATTTACCTCATTTTCCTTCGGAACAATCGTACCATCTCCCTCAATCACAGCATCTGTCTGCAAAAGTGCCGACGCCATCACCTGATTTCCAGCGGTAGTTTCCCTATAATCAGTATACGTTCCAAATGCGTCCCGACCTCGATTATTTGAATATGGTATATACACATAACGCGGACACATTTCCATATTCTCCGGCAGCCACTCTGCCCGGTGAAAAATCAGGCTGTCTTTCTCCGGATCACTTCCCAGTACCATGAAATTCTCCGGTATTCCTAAAATTCCTGCATATACCGTAAATTCAAACGAATCCGAATACTCATGCACCGCGTCCAGACCGCCATAGCTGATATATGGATGGGTATGATAAAAATCCAGAATGGAAGTGATCACATCTCCCACTGTCATTGAAATTCCATCTTTTGTTTTCGGCACCGCAATCGTCTGAACCGGAGAACCATACACTGTTTTTTCTGCCTTTTCTCCCGGCGTCACACCGCTGACGCCGTACACGTCCCGCTCTCCTTCCCGGACACCCCGGTCAAATACGCCGGTATAGATACTGGAATATGCATTTCCTCCTGCTCCCGGTGTCCTCGGTGTTATTTTCGCATGTCTGCGGAGTACCCGCTCGGCTTTCCCTTTCAGATAACAAAAGTCATCCACATCAAATATCTTTGCCAGCTTGTCCGCATTTTCTTCCTCGGTCATTCCCGTTTCAGCCTGCAAAAGAACTGATTCCACTGTCTCCGGCACAAGTTCCTGCACCCGGACCTGGCGCATCCACCCCGCCGCATACTCAATCGGAACTTTTTTATTCATCGGCGTGCCATCCGCATTGTACTTTGGATACTGATAGTCGTTCTCTGCCACTGCCAGTTCCCCGGTATAAACTTTTTCATACTCACCTGTCCCAGCTTCCACCGAAACCGTTCCTTTTCCCTCGTCTTTTCGATAAAAGCTCACGCCCTCCGGCAGCCCTGACACCACAATCTCATAAACTCCATCTTTCGTGTTCTTCGACTCTGCCGAAAAGAAAATTTCATTCGTATCAGCGCCGCCATCGCCTGCCTGCTCTTCCCCGTACATCTGCATGGAAATATGGGCATATCCTTCTCCCGGTTCCAGGACCGCTGCCTCCAGATCCTGTCCCAGGTTTGTAACTGCACGAAGTTTATTTCCAACCGAAAGTTCAAAGCCCTCGGATCGGCTTAATTCCTTGACATAATATTCACCCATCAGAAGTGGGCGTCCAATCCAGGCATTCCCATTCTTTGACGTATTGTTATAATAAATCCGCTCCCAGGCTTTATCTGCCGTATAGTCATCGATCGCCGCATCTTGTGTATACAGATTTCCCGGCGCTTTCTTTCGCCATCCATCCGCTGCATCCGCAATTGTCCCTTTCGAATAATCATAGGTTCGCCCCGGCGCCTCTGTACATGCCAGAAACGAGGCATCTCCATTTTTGTCTGTCGTCGCCACCGCCACCAGATGATTGACCCGGTAAACTACCCCTGTTTTCCCATCCGGATGCAGCAGATCTTCTGCTGCAAACAAGCCATACACTGCGCCTTCCAGCGTCGCATCCCCCTGTGCGTCTCCAAGGGCATTGTAAGACTCATTTTCGCCCTTTTTCAGATCCAGATCCTTTTTATTGATATGTACCTCGCCCTCTGTCCGGTGATCGTAGATCCTCCAGGCATCTTTCTCGCCGTCTGCCCCATTGCAATGGCTGAAATTGCCAGCACTTCCCGGCTCTATCGCTGAACCCACACTCGCGGAAACAAGCGCCGATTCATAGGCTGGGAAAAATAGAGACTCTGCTGCCGCACCCGCCAGTGTTTCCGTTCTTTGTGACAACTGAGGATTTCGATACAACAAAGAAGGTGAATGCCAGCTTGTATAAAAATCCGCCTCGGTTGTCAATAAATCTGATCCGGTTGCCGTATATCGCCGAATACTTTCACGTTCCGCTTTTTCTGCTTCTTCTAAATCATCATCCGCTTCATCAATAAACACAAACCCTTTCTGGACGCGATTTACCAGACGCTCCGAAATAGAGACTTTCATCTCCGAGGCAGTTGCTTCCTTCTTCTCCTGTGTCAATTTTCTGCCTTTTTCATTTATGTCCTGTTTGTTTTCACTTGTCTTACTCCTATTTCTCCCCGCTTTGCTTCCTGTATCTTGCGGTTTTTCTTCTATCTCCGCCTCCGACGGTGTCCCTTTCCCCAGAAGCGCTGCATCCAATGCCGTAAACAGAACCACCCTCTGCGGCAAAACACGCATTTTTAACGGCCCTGGAAATGCAGGACTCTCCCCCAGAAAAGCCGCTAAATTTTCCCGGATCGTCCAGCCAGACGCACTTCGACGATCCCAGCCATTTTTTTCAGAAATTCCTGCCTTCGCCTCACTTTCTCCATTCTGATTTCCGGAAGCCTCTCCGATGCCCTGACTCCTTCTCACACTCTTCGTTCCCAGCACCACATCACGCGAATATCCGCCTCCAAAGGCTGCATTTGCCCCATGCTCAGATGCATCGGTTGTGATAATCTCAATTGGCAGGTCATCTGCATGTTCATCATGCAGAATATATCCATCCCGCGCTTTAAATTCTTTCCAGGTATAACTGTACTTCATGGAAATGAACTTCTCATACGTCTGCCCACAGTCCTCCTGGCAGCCAGACTTTGCATACGAAGTTTCCCCGTCTGCCCCTGTCGTCGGTCCCGCATCGGGTGTTTCTCCCTCGGAGCCGCCGTCTGACGCGATACCTTCTATCTCCCCTGCATCGACCTCCTCCATTATCCAGTGGAAATGGACGCCCTCAAAGTCTCCGCCCGCCTTTCTTTCACATTCCTCTTCGCACAAAAGCCAGCTATTTGCCAGGCGGATATTTTCTGCCTGCGCCGCCTCAATCTCATCCTCATTGATGACTTCTCCCTCTTCATCCTCCTCTTCCTCTGGAACAGGTACAAAGGCCGGTGCCGGATGACCGTCACAGAACGTCTTATCATAGTGATAACCGTGTTCCACCGTCTGGGAGGCGTAGCCATCGCCATCTGTTACCGCCGAACCCACTTGTCTGAAACCATCCCAGAGAACCGGCTCATCCTGATAATGACTGGCATATGGTTCTCCGCCCTCATACAATTCGGCAGCTCCGTCCCTTTCAGTATTTACCCTGTTCTTATCGTCAAAGCGCTCAAAGAAGCCAAACCGCGCCCCTTCCAGCGCTTTCCCTGTCTCATGATCGTATTTATACATCTGCAGATTATAGGTGGAAGTAAAATCCTCTTCATGCCTAAATACCTCAAACTGAATGCCTCCCTGCTCCGGTACCGGGGTTGGATCGCCCGCCAATGCAGCAAAATAATTGACCGGAACCATTCCGAGCTCCATCCATGCCATCCGCTGATGAATCCACGGATCACTTTTGGCAGGCGTTCCGCCTCCATGTGTCCCTGAACAGGTCACACACTCCCAGATTTGAAGCGACTGGTCAATCGCCTCCTCCGCCGAAGCATATCCCCCGCCGCCCGAAGCGTATGGGGTTCCTTCCACCCGGAAACGAATCAGGGCTTTCGACGGTTTTGGATTTGGATTTTTAAATACAATCTGCGAGTCGGTTTTTGTATACGTCCATCCATCGGTCGGAACCGGGCTGAATGAAACACCGTCATTGTTTGAAAATTCAAGCGGTACAGAACGGATAAAATCCCAATCCGAGCCATCCGGCGCAAACGACAGCGTCAGAGTCGCCGCATCTACCTGTTTTGCCGTTCCCAGCGAGGTGCTGGAAACTATCACATTTGGAATCTTTCCGCCGCCGACACCGGTATTTTCCTTTCCGCTGCCTCCGCCAGACAGCATTCCTCCCATTTGCATGTACGCCTCACTATTTGACGCAGCTACCTCCAGCCACGGATATTTTGCCCGCACAGCTGGAACATAGAGGATTGTTTTCAGATCTTCCTCGGACACCATCTTGATAATTTCCGGTTTTCCCTGTGCTTTTGCTGCCACATTGATCGCCCGGATAAATGTATTTGCCTTTTCATCCCCCAGCGCTGCTCTGAGCGAGAGCATCGCCCAAAATACATATTTCTGTTCCTGACTGCTCAGCGGAACGGATGCCTGGGAGGGACGGTGTGCTTCATAGAGATCCCCTTTTTCTGCAATTCCCCAGATCGCATAACCGCCCTTATCGATACAATAAAGCTTGTGTCCCAGCAGCGTATCGCCATGGGCTGTCGTCAGTGTTGTCTGCTGACCGCTCGCAGGTGCCGCTTTCGCCGGAAAAACTGGGAATCCTGGCAAAAAAGCCATTCCTCCCAATATAATTGCCAGTACAAACGCCATCCCCCGTTTCACATTCTCTCTGTACCGATACTCCCCCATAAACTTCCTCCTCGTTTTTACTGCCCCGCGCCCCTTAACACCGGCAGTCCCTCGTTTTCTTTATTTTTCAGTTCCCCAAACTGATTTCAGCAGCGAGATAATCCCCTTTTCATACTCCTGTCTTGATATTTCCTGTCGTCCCCACTGTTCTTCTATCTGCCCCATCGGTGCCTGTATTTTCTCCCAGGCAGACTCGGAAATCGTCCCTTCTCCCCGCATACTCAAGGTCAGCGCCAGCACATTGGCAAGACTGTCTGGATCCGCTTCATACTCCTTTCTTCTCTGCTCCCGCTCCTTATTCTCATAGCGGTAAAACTCCGTCTCAAAGTCAACCGGATATGTTTTCGCATTTGAAAATAGCGGCAGGCTGGAGGTCGGATCCGTCGCATACCACTGCGTGCCGATCCGCACCAGGCACGCATCATGGAGATACTCCGGCGTGTAGGTCACACACTCCAGCCCTACGATCTGGCATAGGAACTGAAATTCTTCCGCGAAATCCCGGCAGACGCCAACGCCTCCTTCCAAAACCGGGAAATCCTTTGCCTCTTCCGGCGAACCGTAATGATTCTGGTTAAAACCTCCCTCTCCGTTTGCAATCCGGTTATGCACATACAGAAGACGCGTTTTTTCATCCAAATGAATCCAGTCAAAACTATTGACAAATTTCTGCAGTTCTTCGACCGAAGCCCAGCTATAATTTGCTTTCGGTTCTCCCTTCGTATTCCACCCTGGATTTGCTTCCCCCGGATAACGGACTGCCTCTTTCAGGTAATATTCTGGATCGCTGATCTCTGGGTGCTGCTCTGAAAAAATACTTCCATTTCCATAAAAACTCATCTCTCCATTCTGCCACTCCCATCTCAGACTCTCTGTGTCCTTCCATTCACCGACATGCGTCCCCTGATTGCCCGCATAAGCGCTGAAACCTCCGGCTGCGATCATGGCTGCTGCCAGTACGGCTGTACATCCCGATTTATTGGTTGTTTTCTTATCCTGTTTCATTTTTTTACCCCCATTTTTTATTCTTTCCGTGTCATTCCACTTCATTTTCCTGTTTGCCTCTGTTTTCTTCTCTCCTCCTCTCTCAGCTTCTCGTCTGTACTATTCCGTCCAGCACCCAGGAACCATCCGCATTGACTAAATTCCCATCGGGGGTGTGCGTATTTCGATACAAACGTCCCCTCATTCCATCGGATTTTTCCTGAAAATAGTAGCAATGAAACACTCCATCGCTTCCCGGCAGCCAGTTCCAGCCAGTCAGCATACGCCCCTGTGTTCCATCCATTTCCTTCCAGAGATAATATGTGTTTCCATCCACATCCGTATACCAGCCGTTCACCATCCTGCCATCTGCATCAAATCGGAACCAGTCAAACGTACTCTGCCCCTTTGCCGGATCGGCATATAGATTGTAGACAGCCGCCCACTCAGAAGCATAGCTTCTACCGCCCGCTTCAAACTGCCAGGTTCCATCTGCATTCTTCCGCCAGTTTCCAGCTACTACATATTCCGGTATGGCTGCCGCATCCGCATTCTGCCCGGGGCCTGCCTGTCCTTCTGTCAGATTTCCAATACCCGCTCCTGTCAAATCACTGAACCCCGATGCCGGTCCAGTTGCATTCGCTGCACTGCTTCCTGCCGCTGCCCCCTTTCCAGAAGAAGAGCCTCCACCTGAGCCGCTGCCCGAATGGGAACCTCCGCTGTATGTCTGATCGACCGCCTCATACTGAATTGTGACTGCAGCCCGGTCCGTGAAGCCACCATCCTCGGTTTTCACGGTCACATATGCCGTATGGCTGCCTGATTTTAAGTATTGACGGTCAAGCTCCTGTATCCAGGAAGCCGTCGTATTGACCGTCACGGTTCCATCCGATGATACATACAGCGAATCATCACTTGCCTGATATGTCACTTTCTGGTTAAACGCCTGCGCCGGAAATACCGACGCTGCCAGCTTTTTCGCACCGGTTCCCGTCCATGCCTCCACCGGACGATAACCTGCCCCCGTCCGGGTGCGTTTGATCTCGTATTGCAGCGTTTTCGGTATAAGGCTGATGCCTTCCACACAAATCTTCGATTCGTCCACTGTCCGGAAATCCACCTGTACTCTGCACGATGCCGTCTGCCGGTTTCCAAGCATATCATCGCCGATCACTGTCACCTTCGTCGTGCGGCTGCCAGAAGCTGTCTGTATTTCATACGGTGTATTTACATGTCTGCCCTGATCTGCCGCGATCAGATCCCGGATCCATTTTGCATCCTTTTTCGCCTGCACACCGGCAGACTTGTTCTCTCCGTCCACCGAAATCAGTGCTGCGTCACCGACAGTCCACGATATATCTTTCCGGTCAAAATAATCGGGTGTAAAAGACGCACTCAAGACCTGCGGTGCCGTAACCCGGATCGTTTCATCTGGATGTTTCCGATTTCCGTTTAATGTCCGCACCACCTCAAATTTCAACTGATCCTGATTTAGTGCCGCACCTTCATTGGCTACATAGGTCTGATCCTTGATCTGGAACGTAACCTCAATCCGCGCATTTCCCCGGCACGGCTTTCCATCAAAGCTCGCCGCCGGTTTCGTCTCTGCCGTCAGCACCGCTACGCCGCCATTCTGATACCCTGCTCCGTATATGTCGCTTCCGATCGCATACTGGTATCCGCGGTCTGCCTGCTCTTTTTCCAGTTTCCGGACTATATCAGTGATAAACGAACTATTTAAATTTACCTGGACTGACGCGCTCTTTTTCGTATAACCACTTTCCTCATCGTCATTTGGAAGTAACGTAATCAAATCTGAATCGTCGATACTCCAGCGCACCGATGCATCCGCCACATCATTATTCCGATCCACAATCGCCTGCACCGTCACCGGCTGCACCTGTGTTCCCGCCTGCAGATTTCCATGGATGTACGTCGCAATTAATTTTCCATTTCCATCCATCACGCGTGTGACTTTCGTCGGATGTTTCCGGTTTCCGGTCCGCTCCTGCACCACCTGGAATTTCGTCACGCCCGGCGTCAGACCGACCGAAACTGCCACCTTTTTATAAACCGCCGACACCTGCGTATTTTCCTCCGGCATCGTAAAACAATACTCGCCGCCATTTACATAAGTAGTATCTTTCCGGCTCTTCCCACGCGTGTACGTCGGAACTCCCTCCATCTGAAAGCGTGCTTTTTCCGCCTGCTTTGCCGAGGTGCTGACCGTCACCGTCTTTCCCGGTGCCACCGCACCGCGGTGTTCTTTATCGAGTGTCCGGTAATACGCGCCATTTCCCCGTGCTTCCAGCACTGCCACATCGTAATAATTCGTTCCATTGGAGACGGTATCGACCTGCGGAATCGTAATCAGATAACCACGGACCGGGCGTCCCGCATCATTTGGTGCAAAATGGTCAAGATCATACCCCACCGACTCCGCATCCATCTCCCCGCCCAGCTCTTCATCCACAATCGAGAGAATCCCCTGTTCCAGTTCTTCATAAAAATATCGCTCGTCCACATCCCGCGTGACACCGCCGGATACCAGCGTGAAGAAATTGTCCCTCGCGTGGGAATATCCGATGTGCGCCGCGTATGTATACTGGTTATCATCTGAAATGCCGCTTCCACAGACATTGTTTGCGATTTTCGCCTCCGTATCCGCAAACAGGTACGCGATGTCATCCCCATATTTAAAATAATTAGCTGGTGCGCGATATCCGATGAAGGTTCCTCTGTGTCCGGCAGCCCCGGTTCCCGACTGACCGATCGTTCCCTCAAACCGCCCCACTTTCAAGTCTCCGCTGATTCGTTCTCCAACGAGTCCTCCGACATTCTGGCTGCCAGAACCGCCGATCGTGCCATTTACATAGGTATTGTAGAGAGCCGCCCCATTCTGAAGCCCCACGATTCCGCCGACAGTCGCATCCGTTCCCTGAATCCGCGAGGTACTGTTATCCCCGGTGCGGACCTGGCAGTCAATGATACGAGAATCATCCGCCGCTTCCCCGGCGATTCCGCCCGCAAGCGCCTGCGCTCCGGCTGCACGTCCCGTCGTTCGGACGGTTACCTGTGCCATTCCGTTTTCCACCGTGCTGCCTTCCATGCGCCCGATCATTCCACCGACCGCTCCGGTTCCTTCCACATCGCCTTTTACCTGACAATTAAAAATCTTGGAATTCTTCGCATTTCCTGCCAAAATTCCCACCTGACGCACTCCTTTGACCGGCTTTCCTGGTTCCAGCATCAGATTTCGGATCTCCGCCCCATCCAGCGCACCAAAGAATCCAACATTCGGCGAACTGCCTCCTGCAAACCGGAAATTTGAAATCTTATAACCGTTTCCATCCAGATTTGCCGTAAACGGGTGCGTCACCTCCCCTGAAAATTCTGAATCATCCCGGTAATAACCGATCGGATTCCAGTCCATTCCTCCCAGATCGATGTTCGCCGTCAGCTCAAACCATGCGCCCCGGTAATCCCCCACGATCTCTTCTTCCACCTCGCCGTAATCCGGCTGCATGCCAAACGCCGCCAGGAAGCTAAGTCCCATCAGCTGATGTTTCGTGCGTATCTGATACGGTTTTTGTTTCGTTCCAAGTCCATGTGTTCCATCCAGAAAGCTCAAATCCACCACATCCCAGTTTTCCCAGAGATTTCCGAGGCTGGCGCTGACGCTAACGCGCGGCATGATTAATTGTGAAGGAGTTGCCTCTATGACTTTGGAAGAACGTAATTCAGAGGGAGTTGCCCTCACATCCGCATTCATAAGCTCACTGGACGATGCAGCCCGTTTCTGCCATTCTTTCCGCCTTTTTATGGCATCGTCTGTATCATCCAACTTTTCCTTCCTTTCCGAAATAATCCCCAAATCCCAATCCTCAAACACAAACCCGCTCGCCGCAAACGCCGGCAGCGTCGCCGACAAAAGCATCGTCGTCATCACCGCAAATGGAATCACTTTTTTCATCTTCTTTTTCCCCATACACGTTCCCCTCTTTCCCCAAACATTAGATTGATTTTCCCTTATCCAATCTTTTCTCCTAATCAAACTGCCAAACAGCTTCACTCCCGCTTTCCAAGCTCAACAAGTATTCTTTTTTACATCTGTGACAGTGCAAATGCCGGACGTACTCCATATGTCTCACTGTCCGTCCTCACCGGACGCAGACAGCCATTTACCAGATCAACGCCATAAATCTGCTGATTATAAATGAATTTCCCGTTTTCATCCTGCAAATAAAAAGGCGTCCGCAGATAATATCCCTGTGAATAGGCACTGACCTGACTTTGTGGGTTATCATCCCCGGAATCAAACCGCCATAGATATTCCCGGTACGCAAGTGCCTCTTCCAGTGACAGGCAGAAAAGCTGGTCGTTCATAAACTGAAAACCAATATCCTGACGCACCAGTTCCCGCCCGGACGTCTGCGAAAATGCACCAGCCGCCGTGCTTCCCATGTACGCGGTCTGGATTCCCGTATGGATCGGTTCCAGGCAGAAGCTGCTATTCTGACTGTTTTTCTGCAGCCATGCGCGCACCTGCGAAGTCTTATAATTATTGTCTTTGCCAAACGAGAAAATCTTCATCTTTTTTCCCGGCGCCGTGTCCACATCCGCCCGGATCACGCGGTCACAGAGAAACAGCGCTGCTTTCCGGTGTTCATTCTGCCAGTCATGGTAATCGTCGTCGATACAGGTAAATGACAAAATCTCTCCGCCCACCTTGCGCAGCTGGACATCGCCCTCCTTCCAGATCACTTTTTCGGGCATTTCACTTTCGCTCCAATCCACACTTCCACAGCGGTCACAGATTTGATCCCCGTTTTCATCCAGGTGCCCCAGCGCCGGAAGGCGCTCTATCTTTTCTTTCTGACATCGTCCGCAGACATACACTGCCCGCCCATTCTTTAAGCAATCATTTTCCTCCCACTCCCATTGGCTCCACTGATGCGTACAAGTACGGTCATCCCAGTTTCTCCGCACCCGGATGCGCGTGATGATATATTCCTTTCCATCCACCGAAAAGGAATCCTCTTCCACCTCAGAATAAACTGCGTCGTATTCCACCCCGATTGTTTTTGCCGATGGTGTAAAATCCTGACCAATCAGATAAAATTCATGACACGCTGCATCCCCGATCGCAGATACCAGATTCCGGATCCTGGCATCATTTTCCGACTGATTTTGAACAGTCAGACCGGTGTGGCTGCCCGATACCGCCGCATCTTCACGTCCGAATATGGCACACTCCGCCTCCCATGCCCTCTGTTTCCATCGTTCCAGGCGTTTCCGAAGCGCCAGCATGGCGGCATCCTCCTCTGCTCCCATTTCTGGGACCTTGCCGCCTCTTTCATATTTGATATAAATTTTTTCAGTTCCTGTTCCATACAGTTCAAATATTTGCGGTGACTGTACCGCTGATTTCCAGATATGCCCGTCGCTCCCTATGATTTGCTCTGGGAAAGATACGTTCAGGGAAGTTCCTTCCAAAACTTTTCCCGTCTGCGTATGAAATATAAGATGATTTGCATTCTCAGCATCTATAAATGAGACGCTGTAGCCGACTATGACAGCTGTTTCTGCCTGTTTCACTGCATTTTCAGCTGCCCACGCCATTCTACCGGATGAAAATATCAATATCAGTGATATTCCCAAAATGGTCCCATTCCGGCAGCGACACCCTTTATGAGCCCCCATGTTTATTTTTAACAACTCAAACCTCCCCCCTCAAACCTTTTTCACATCTCTTTTCTTATCCTCTTTCGCAAGTTATATAAGGTTACTGTTCACGCATACGTGCCCAGTAACGGAATTTGCCGTGGCTTCGCATTTAAATACGGCAAATTCCTGCTGCCACCACGTTTTCTTACGGCACTTTCGGTTCCAAAAGTGCCTACCTGTGAACAGTAACTATATAAGTTCTAATTTGATTCAAAACACACTCTCACTCTGAGTCAGACAGCGGTTCTTTCCGTCTATAAAAAGCTTTCATTTTGCATTGCATATATCATATAATATATTGCACATTTTTTATAACGATACAGTTATCCGATTCTCCCAAATTTTCCTAAATCATCGAATTCTGTGCGAAACGCACCTCACAAATTACCAGAATAAAAAGATAAATTAGAACGAAACCACCTGCGACCGCAGTTCATTTCGATAAGATATATTGAGTCTAACACATCTATTCTCTAAATGCAAGAACTCTTTTGGAATTTTCACAACGAAAAACGCCCGCCCCAGAAAATAAAATTCATATTCCAAATTTCATTTTCCAGAGCAGGCACTTTCCCACTAACTCATATTTCAAGTCGAACGTCCGTGAGACTTGGCGCGTGATTCTGGTCAGCAAAGCTGACATATTCCATACAGAATCACTGCGCATCCTCGCGGAGCGTTTATCTCAGCCGGAGACCCAACTCCCACTGAGACAAATTTGCTATTACTCGCCACCTAAAGAGGTGGGAGTCTTCTCGACTGA
>ENA-OWRJ01001461-OWRJ01001461.1-human-gut-metagenome-genome-assembly--contig:-NODE-1461-length-24428-cov-5.045788_pt1 | contig 24428 bp, 21 predicted proteins | sample MGYA00248269_ERZ651897 | MGnify/ENA primary metagenome ERZ651897 (study PRJEB26924, sample SAMEA4378252) | human gut metagenome | biome: human gut; feature: human-associated habitat; material: faeces...
TCGATGTGTCCCTCAAGCTTTTTAGCTCTCGGTTTGTTTGTCTCTCTCGGAGAGAATGTCTCTCTCGGAGAGAGCTTTTATATCATATCACATACAACTGCTCTTGTCAAGCCTTTTTTTTGCTTTTGGATAACTGCACAGCGTCATGGCATTTCTTGTCGAATTTTGTCAGCAAAGTGCATAAAGAGATACAGCCATCTACATTATTTTCTTCACACTGCCATTAAAAATACGTTTTCACATTCTAAAAGAGCAAATATTTACTATACATTATTTTCAGTTATCATTAAGTCCAAATATTCTTGTAAGCAGCTTATCCTTATATATCTTTTCTGTATCTAACACTATCTGAGCCAATTCCTTCTTAGGTGGAAAAGTTTTTAATATAGAAAACTGAAAATTATTATATACCATTTGATCATGTTCCAAATATCGAATAATCTTTTTGTTGTTTCCATGATATGTTTGTATATATTCTGCCCACCTTCCATAAAGCCCATCTGTACCATATGCTGAACCAACATACTGTTTACCTGTCTTCATATCAACAATAAGATAAACAGCATACACCGACTTAAGAGCCGTAACAGTATCATCGTGATGTGTAGGATCATTGAATATTTCCCGCAATTCACCATAAGTCCAGCACCCATCATATCCTTTAAATTCATTTGAATGAATTGCAAGGACTTCCTTAGGATTTACCGTCCTCTGATACCAGCTTATTGTTGCTTTTCCCCATTGTATCACCAATCTGTTCTTATATTCGCTCATTATATCTGTTTCTTCTAACTGATATTGAGTTCCGTTCTCAAACATTTGCGGTACAGGAAATCCGTCAGGCATATCATTGCGGCTAACACTTCTGTACCCCATGGCTTTGTATGTAGCAAAATATCGTGCTGTTGTCTTATCATCGCTGATAAAAACCATCCAATATTGATAGTTCTTTGCAAAATCCGGTTTTTGAAGCTGCGTATATTCTTTGATATATTTTACCTTATAGCATTCCTTAAAATTTTTATCCGACGTTGAATGTCTTATCAAAATGAAATCATTAGGGTCGTACCCATTCAGCTTTATCATATCATTTAAATATAACGGCATACAATTTACTCCTTTTCATTAAATAATTTGTCAATCATGTACCTAACATTCTGTATTCCCCATCTTTACATTGCTTTTAAGAATTTGCCTTTAATACATTATATCACTCTTTTTTAATTTTGAAAAGATATAAAGATATATTATAAAGCTCTTTTAAATTTTTTGGACGTTGCCATTTACATAGTCTATCCTCACCGAAGCTGAATACACATATAACACACATGATATCCCCTGCCTGATATCCGCTCACCTCTCAGCAGCTTATACTATATGATATCCTCTCATTCATATAACTGTCAGACTCCAATACACGTTGTATTATCTTTTTCTTTTCATTATATGTACTTATCCCCCCAAAAAAACAGGCGTTTGTATATATTGACCAATCAATATGTTAGATTAGTCGAATTTATACTTCAAATCTCCAAAAATTAGCATATGATAACAAAAGGTCTTGACATACGACAAAATCGGGTGTATTATATATTACGGTTAGTGAGAGCTAACCATATTAAATGACATTAAGTTAGCTTAATCTAACTTAATAAATAAGGCGGAGGAAGATATGATGCCGTTAACTTTAGCAACTGCAGGAGAAGAAAACATCATTAAAAAAGTAGGCGGAAATCCCGAGACAAGAAAGTTCCTTGAGAACCTTGGCTTTGTTGCAGGCGGAACCGTTACCGTTATCAGTGAGATAAGCGGCAACGTTATCGTCAACGTCAAGGAATCAAGAGTAGCCGTTTCAAAGGAAATGGCAAGCAAGATCATGGTATAATAAGGAGGAGGTTTTATAATGACACTCAAAGAAGCAAAGATCGGCTCAACAGTAACTGTAAAGAAGCTGACAGGCGAGGGCGCAGTAAAGCGCAGAATTATGGATATGGGTATCACCAAGGGTACCGAGATCTATATCCGTAAGGTAGCTCCCCTGGGCGATCCCATTGAGGTAACCGTCCGTGGATATGAGCTTTCGCTCAGAAAAGCTGATGCTGAAATGATCGAGATCGGCTGAGCCGTTCCGATTTTTGCATAGGCACAAGTTAGCGTACTCAAACTTTATTGAAAGGATCTATGATATGGAAATTAAAATCGCACTTGCGGGTAACCCTAACGCAGGTAAAACCACACTGTTCAATGCGCTGACAGGTTCAAACCAGTTCGTAGGTAACTGGCCCGGCGTAACAGTTGAAAAGAAAGAGGGAAAACTCAAGGGTCATAAGGACGTTGTTATCACTGACCTTCCCGGTATCTACTCACTTTCACCTTACACCCTTGAAGAAGTAGTTGCAAGAAACTACCTCATCACCGAGCGCCCCAACGCTATCCTCAATATTATTGACGGTACTAACCTGGAGCGTAACCTTTACCTCACCACTCAGCTGGTTGAGCTTGGAATCCCCGTTGTATGCGCTATCAACATGATGGACGTTGTCCGCAAGAACGGCGACAAGATCAACACCGATCAGCTTGCCAAGGAGCTTGGCTGCAAGGTCGTTGAGATATCCGCTCTGAAGGGCACAGGAATCAACGAGGCTGCCGAAGAGGCTATCAAGGCTGCGGAGTCCAAGGTTCCCATGATCCCCCAGCACAGCTTCTGCGGCTGCGTTGAACACGCTATCGCTCATATTGAAGAAGCTGTTCTCCACGATATCCCCGAGGAGCAGCAGAGATGGTACGCCATCAAGATTTTTGAGCGTGATGATAAGGTCCTTGAAAAGCTCAACATTCCCGCTGACAAGAGAGAACACATTGAGCAGGATATCGTTGCTGCCGAAAAGGAAATGGACGACGACAGCGAGAGCATTATCACCAACGAGCGTTACATCTACATCGCTTCCATTATTAAGGACTGCCTCAAGAAGAAGAACAAGGGCGAGCTTACCGTTTCCGATAAGATCGATAAGATCGTTACAAACAGAATCCTCGGTCTTCCTATTTTCGCAGTTGTAATGTTCCTGGTTTACTACATCGCAATGGTAACAGTCGGAGCTTCCGCAACAGACTGGGCTAACGACGGTCTCTTCGGCGACGGCTGGCACCTCCTCGGAATAGGCACAGGCGCTTACGAAGAAGCTGCTGACGAATACGGTGATTCCCCTGCTATCATTGAAGCATTCATTGAAAAGGCTCAGGAAAACGGCACCGATACAGCCGATATTGAAGATGCTATTGATCCCGAATCCGAAACATTCAGCGTTGATGCAGCTGCTGCAAAGCTTTCCGAACTCACTGCAATGTTCACCGAAGCTGATACAGTTACATACACTGTAGAAGATGAAGAAACACTTGCTACAGAAGATGTTGAAGCAACAGGCGCTGATCTTGCAGATGCTGTTGACGCATTTGTAAAGTTTGACTGCGCAGATCCCGATCCCGCTGATTACGGTGTATGGGTTCCCGGTATCCCCGTTCTCATCGGTGACGCAATCGAAGGCACACCCGATTGGCTCAACGGTCTTATCCTTGATGGTATCGTAGCCGGTGTTGGTGCAGTTCTCGGATTTGTACCTCAGATGCTGGTACTCTTCCTTCTCCTCGCATTCCTTGAGTCCTGCGGTTACATGGCTCGTATCGCATTCGTAATGGACAGAATCTTCAGAAAGTTCGGCCTTTCCGGTAAGTCCTTCATTCCTATGCTGGTAGGTGTAGGCTGCGGCGTTCCCGGTATCATGGCTTCCCGTACTATCGAAAACGAAAGAGACAGACGTATGACTGTCATGACCACAACCTTTATCCCCTGCGGCGCTAAGGTTCCTTTCATCTCCATGGTAGCAGGTGCTATCTTCGGCGGTTCTCCCTGGGTTGCAACCTCTGCATACTTCATCGGTGTTGCAGCAATCATCATCTCCGGTATCATGCTTAAGAAGACTAAGATGTTCTCCGGCGATCCTGCTCCCTTCGTTATGGAGCTTCCCGCATACCACCTTCCTACAGTAGGCAACCTCCTCAGATCCATGTGGGAGCGTGGCTGGTCCTTCATCAAGAAGGCAGGTACAGTAATCCTTCTTTCTACAATCTTTGTATGGTTCACCACTTACTTTGGCGTTGTTGACGGCACATTCCGTATGCTCAGTGAGGACGAGATCGACTTCAGTATCCTCGCAGCGATCGGCGGCGTATTCGCTTGGATATTCAAGCCTCTTGGCTGGGGCAACTGGCAGGCAGCCGTTGCATCTATCACAGGTCTTGTTGCAAAGGAAAACATCGTTGGTACAATGGGTATCCTTTACGGCGGCGGAGAGCTTTCAACATATGAAGCTATCGCAGCTGCATTCACAAGCGTAAGCGGCTTCTCCTTCCTGGTATTCAACCTCCTCTGCGCACCCTGCTTCGCTGCAATGGGCGCAATCAAGAGAGAGATGAACAACGGCAAGTGGACAGCATTTGCTATCACATATCAGTGCGGCTTTGCTTATGCAGTTGCTCTCTGCATCAACCAGATCGGCAACCTCTTCACAGGCAATGTAAATATCCTTGGTCTCATCGTTGCCATTGCGATCATCGTATTCATGATCTACATGCTCGTAAGGCCCTATAAGGAAGCAACACGTCTTTCCGACAATAAGGTAAAGGCTTGATAAAAGCCAGTAATTCAGGCACGGGGCGGCACTCCCGCCCCTGCTTTTAAAGGAGTGTTCGATATGGCAACAGTAATAGTATTGCTTATACTTGCAGCTATCATAGGACTTGCGGTATGGTCTATCGTCAAGGACAAGAGGTCGGGCAAATCCACCTGCGGCAATAACTGTGCACATTGTGCCAGCGCAGGAATGTGCCATTCGGCTCCGAAAAAACACAAATGACAATACCATCATACCCCCAATAAAAAATGCCGAACGCTGTATCATTTGCGTGATACGGCGTTCGGCATTTTTATATAATGTTATTGTTATCTGTCCGCAAGAGAAGTGTATTCTCTGTGCTTGCTTACACTCTTGTATGCGGGACGGATTATCTTTCCTGCGTTGGAAAGCTCCTCGATACGGTGAGCGCACCAGCCCGAAATACGTGCAATGGCAAAAAGCGGAGTATAAAGCTCGGGAGGAAGTCCCAGCATACTATATACAAATCCGCTGTAGAAGTCGACGTTTGCGGAAACTCCCTTGTAAATATGTCTTTCCTGAGAAATTACCTTGGGAGCAAGCTGCTCTACCATGTGATAAAGTCCCAGCTCCTTTTCCATGCCCTTTTCAGCAGCAAGCTTGTCAACAAATCCTCTGAAAATATTTGCTCTGGGGTCGGAAATGGAATATACCGCATGACCCATACCATAGATAAGACCCGACTTATCAAAAGCGTCCTTTCTGAGAAGACGTGTAAGGTAGCATGCCACCTCTTCCTCGTCGGTCCAGTCGGAGATATTCGCCTTGAGATCCTCGAACATTGCCGTTACCTTTACATTTGCGCCGCCGTGCTTGGGACCCTTGAGGGAACCGAGAGCCGCAGCAACCGCAGAATAAGTATCGGTGCCAGAAGATGTTACAACGTGAGTGGTAAAGGTGGAGTTGTTTCCGCCGCCATGCTCCGCATGAAGCACCAGAGCAATATCCAGCACCTTTGCCTCCAGCTCGGTAAACTTGCTGTCGGGGCGGAGAAGATGAAGAATGTTCTGAGCCGTTGAATACTCAGCCACAGGCTGGTGGATTATGAAGCTCTCGCCGTCAAGATAATAGTTCTTGCACTGATAGCCGTAAACCGCAATAAGGGGCATAAGTGCGATAAGCTCCAGCGACTGCCTCAGCACGTTGGGGATAGATGTATCATTGGGATATTCGTCATATGAAAACAGGGTGAGAACTCCCCTTGCAATGCTGTTCATGATATCGCTGCTGGGGGATTTCATCATAATGTCACGCACAAAGGTGGTGGGAAGCTTTCTGTAGTCCGCAAGCAGGTCGCAGAACTCTTTCAGCTCGGCTTTATTGGGCAGCTTTCCGAAAAGGAGCAGATAAGTGGTCTCCTCGAAGCCAAATCTCTTATCCTTGCCGAAGCCATTGACCAGGTCATTTATGTTGTATCCTCTGTAAAAAAGCTTTCCGTCGCATGGGATCATCTCGTTATCCTCAATGGTATAGGAAACTATCTCGGATATTTCGGTAAGACCCGCCAGAACGCCCTTTCCGTTAATATCTCTCAGACCTCTTTTTACTTCATACTTGGAGTAAAGCTCGGGGTCGATGGCACCGTTGCTGACGCACATATCAGCCAGACGCTCGATCTGCGGAGTAACATTTGAGAAGCTGTAGTGTAAAGCCATTCGTTTCATCCTTTCTAAATACGGAGGCTCGTCTTTCGCCGTCCGATATCACATTGATATTATACTAGCACAATCTATTATAACATAAACGTTTGAAATTTACAAGACAGTAAATCAAACACAAGAAAAGTTTCATCAAATTATCACAAAAGCCAATACTCAAGCTAAATTTATTCATATTTATAGTATCTCAAAACTTTCAACAAATGTCTGTGAAAATATAATGAAATTATTGAAAATACTATTGCAACGGCGCATATAATTATGTTATAATAATATACGTGTATAAAATTTACTGCACACAGGAAAGGATCGGATGATTTATGAAAGGCGACCTTCACGTACATACTACTCTTTCCGACGGTTCATTGGGTGTTGAAGATGTCATTGCCCAGGCAAAGCGCATAGGGCTTGACTTTATATCCATTACCGACCACGACACAATGTCGTCGATCTCAAGGGCAAAGGTCCTGGGAGACCGATACGGAATACAGACCATTCCCGGCGTTGAGCTTACCGCATGGGACAAGACCCGTGGCAGAAAGGTGCATATCCTCTGCTATGCTCCCCAGAAGCCTGACAGACTGGAGGGTATCTGCCGCAGATGCAGCGAGATACGTCAGTCCTGCGCAAAGGAGACCGTGGAAAATGTCCTGAAGCTCTATCCCATAACTGCTGAGGATATCACAAAGCACGTTGTGGGCTCAAAAAGCATCTATAAGCAGCATATCCTTCATGCGCTTATCGAGTACGGCTATTCCAAACACTTCTACGGAAAGCTGGATGATGAGCTTTTCAACGAAAAAACGGGTTCCTGTATAGTTGAGCGTGAATATCCCGATATCAACTATGTGCTGGATCTTATCCATTCCGCAAGGGGCGCAGCGGTCATGGCTCACCCTGTGGTGTATGATTCACTTGAACTGCTGGACGATCTCGCCAAGGAGGGCAAAATCGACGGAGTTGAGGTGTTCCACTATTCAGCCAATGAGGAGCAGCAGGCAACACTGCTGGCAAAGGCAAATGAATATGACCTTATCGTAACAGGCGGCTCCGACTTCCACGGACTTTATAATATGAAGCCCACACCAATAGGGATGTACACCACCGACAAGGATAATATCGACCGTATCCTGAAGCTGTGCAATAAAAAATAATATGAAAGGTGATAAAAATGACTGTAGAATACACACCCAAGGGCGTTTGTTCCAGAAAGATCGAAATTGATATCGAAAACGGTATCATCAACAAGGTTCGCTTCGTAGGCGGCTGCAACGGCAATACTCAGGGCATCTCCAAGCTCGTTGAGGGCATGAAGGCTGAGGACGTTATCTCCCGTCTCGAAGGCGTAAACTGCAACGGCAGAGGAACATCATGTCCCGACCAGCTTGCCAAGGCTCTTAAAGAAGCCATCAAGCAGGCAATGTAATGAGCATTTTAGCAAAAAGCACACCGTCACAGGTGTGCTTTCTTTTGATAGAACTGGTTCTGGTGCTGCTTTTCCTGCTGTTCCTGGCAGCGGCAGTATTCACAAAGCCAAACATCGGCAGCGCTGCGGGAATGTTCATCTGCGCCCTGCTGGCGGTCATACTTGTAAAGCGCAGCGCATTTGTGAGCCTTATAAAAACGGCTTACAAGACACAGGCGGGAAAGGTGATAATAACCGCCATAGCCGCCCTTGCGGTAATAGGAGTGATAATGGCAATAGTCATATCCGTGCTGATGATAAGGGCAGCGAATAACCTGCCCGATGAGCCGACTACCGTAATAGTTCTCGGGTGCAGAGTAAAGGAAAACGGGCCGTCTCTTATGCTGCAAAAGCGCATTGACGCCGCTTATGATTATATGACCGAGAACGAAAACGTCATATGTATCGCCTCAGGCGGACAGGGCAGCGACGAGCCAATGTCCGAAGCTCAGGCAATAAAAAATTCACTTGTGGAAAAGGGCATCTCCCCCGACAGGATAATCATGGAGGACAAGTCAGAAAATACGTTCCAGAATATAAGAAATTCCCTTGAAATAATCGACAGCATGGGCATGAGCCGAAAAGCGGTAATAGTCACCAGCGAGTTTCATCAGCTGCGTGCAAAAATGATAGCGTCAAAGCAGGGGTTGGAGTGCTACAGCAAAAGCTCCCCCACCTATCTGCCGCTGCTGCCGTCATACTGGGTAAGGGAATGGTTCGGCGTGCTGCACGAGCTTATAATAGGAAGAAAATAATACTGGGCTGTTGCACAAGATGCAGCAGCTCATTTTTTAAGCTTGTATTACACCCCAAAAAGGTACGGACAAATGAAAAAATCACCCGCATCAACGCAGATAATCACGAGTACCGCTATGTAACCGAAAAGGCCTATGACGAATTCAGACGCAACTATTCCGCACAGTTTGACGGCGCAGGCTGCCCATGTAATATAGACTATCCCCTGCTGGGTCAAAACGCCTGCGACAGCAAGCTTAAAGGTGTAATGTTCATCTGCGATTATTACCGCTGCATTTGCCTTGAAAACAAGCTCTGCTGCCTTTTCAGCGAAGCCGATATTATCCGCCTGCTTGAATCCTACGCTCATGAACGTAATGACGACTACAGGCAAATGTACCTGAACATTGCCGAGGTAATTGCGGATAACCTTCTTGGCAGAGCAATTATTGGGAAGCCGTTAGCCCTTGAGCTGACGGAAAATGACGTTAAGGACATCGAAAGCCGCTGCAAGGGTCTGACGGCTGACAGCATAACATCGCTGCTGGAAAAAGGTCTGTCAGCATATTACAAAGCCATAAGCTCCCCGCCTCTTTATATGTATCTGCGGCAGTATGTTCCCGCATTTGCCATTCGGCTTGGCAGCGCCGTTCAATCAGGCGGCACAGCGGGAGTTTTTACCGTAATCAAAGCTTGACAAAATCGCCGTTACATTATATACTGAGAAAAAACTTATCTATGGTGATAATATGCGTATATTTTACAGCACATCAGCGCAGCTACGCTTTTTTTCCTGCGGAAATTTTGTGAGCCGTGAGACTTTTACACACCAGCGGCGCACGCTTAACTGCTGCGTTCTTATCCTCGTTACCGAGGGCACGCTGAACATAACATCGGGCGGAAAGGAATATGCCGTTTCCAAGGGCGAATATATCCTGCTCCCTGCCGATGAGGAGCATTTCGGACACGCACCCTCCGACGGCAGGCTGTCCTATCTTTGGGCGCACTTCAAGCCCATTGTCCCCTTTGAAATATATGAGAGCGGCGTGACGGAAAGCTTTGAAATAGCTATCCCCGAATATGGCAGTGTCCCCAACAGCCGCCGTGAGATACTTTTCAGGCAACTTCTGGATTTTTCCCGCCGTGAAGATCTTTACAGCGAGGCTCTCCCCGCCTGCTCCATGTCTCTGCTGCTTATGGAGCTTACACAGGAGCATATCGACGGCGTAAACGGCAGCCGATCAAGCATCTCCCCCGTCATAGCTTCCGCCCGTGAATGGATAAAATCCAACTGCCACAGGCAACTTTCCGCCTCGGATATTGCAGCAGAATTTCACTACAACACCGAATATTTTTCCGCACTTTTCAAAAAGGAAACGGGTATGCCCCTTATAGGCTTCCTTAACAAATGCCGCATTGAAGTCGCAAAAAATCTACTGTCCTCGGAAAATGTAAGCATAAAAGAAGCCGCATTTTCATGCGGCTTCAACGACGAAAAATATTTTATGAAAATGTTCCGAAAGCACGAGGGCATGACCCCCATGCAGTACAAAAATTACTTCTTGGTGAAGTAAACTGTGTATGTCTCGTCGGTAACATCGTAAAGGGGCTTGAAGGTGATGTTCACAGGCTGACCCTTTGTGCGGTAGGAATTCTGCTTCCAGGGGAATGTGCCGTAGGTGTGCTCTGTCTGCCATGTGAATACGCTGTCGGGATCGTCCGCTCCCACAAGTCCGCAGTCCTTGTCGATGATGCCCGCAAGAACGATAGGACCGTCAACAGCCGCAGCCATTTCGGGCATATCGGGCAGGGACTCCATAACTATTCCGTTGGGGAAGAATATCTGAACCATGTCGCTGTTCCATTCGGCAGTAATGTTCAGGTATCCGTCGGCAATGTCAAGGCTCTCGGGCTTTTTGCCGTTGATCTCCACCTCAGGTTCACCCTTTGCCCATGCGGGTATTCTGAAAGCAACGGTAAACTTCTCGGGAGAAGCGGTCTTTACGATGAATTTCAGCAGCCATCTTGACATCTGACCGTCATCATGCTCATCAAAGAAAGCCTGATCGTTATAGTACTTCATGCCTGTGGTCTGCTCAATGGAAATGCTGTTGCCATTATGGTCAAACTCATATTTTGAGGGGATATACTGGCTTACGATAAGCTTATTGCTATCCTCATCTCTGTAATAAATAAGCTCGGGGTACAATGCCTGCGCCTGCACCATGGTTCCATGGCAGCACCAGAAGTCGTGGGTCTTGCTGCCCCATTTCTTTTTGCTTCCCGCAGCAAGGGGCAGGAAATATGTGGGCATACCTGTAACTGCATTCTGCTGGGCAAGGAAGCCGTTGTAAAGGCAGCGCTCTATGTAATCCGCATATTTGGTATCCCCTGTCCACTTGAAGAGGTAGGAAGCAACTCTTACCATATTATAAACTGTGCAGAATTCCTGATTTGTCTCGCCGAGGAAATGTCCCTGCATATAAGGAGGGACCCAGAATTCGCCTGCATTCTGTCCGCCGGTGCAGTACATTCCACGGTCGGTAACTGCAAACTTCCAGAAGCTCTCCGCAAGATTTCTCCACTTTTGGTCGCCTGTCACCTCATAAAGCTTTGCAGCGCCGTGGATAAAGGGAATGCTTGCATTTGCATGGCAGTTGGAAAGGGGATCCTTGCCTGCCGCAAGATTTCCGAAAAGTCCTGGGTTCCAGTATCTCCGGGCAAGGGTCATGTACTTTTCGTTCTTGGTTATCTCGTAAAGTGAAGCCCATACCTCCAGCATACCTGCTTCCTCGCCGCTGTAAACAGCGTGGGGATTAACGCTCTGCATAGCTTCAGTCCAGCGGAGATACCAGTCAGCCAGGTGGTCGATTATCTCTATTGCCTGCTCATTGCCTGCATAGATGTAAGCGTGCATAAGTCCCATTATGGTCTTGTGCATAACATACTGAGGAGACCAGATGTACTGTCTCTTTGCAAGCTTGTCAAAGTATTTTTCGGGGATAGAGCCTATCCACTCGCCGCCGTTGAGCTGCTGGCAGCGTGCAAGCTCGGAGATTATCTTGTCAAGCTTTACTTTCAGCTCTGCGTCATGGTCATATGCCACATAGTAGGCAGCAGCGGAGAGCCAGTGACCAAGGAAATGACCTCTCAGCTGGCAGGAGGGAGCTTCCCAGCCCCAGTGGAGATTTGCCTTTGCTGGGTCATCCACTACCTGCAGTCCGGGGATAATTATTCCTGCCTCAAGGTAGAAGTTCTGGAGCAGGCACTGCGGATCCAGTCCTATAAGATAAGCACGGTTAAGGGACATTCTCTCACGGAACACGCCGGGGAGAACGGTAACATTTTCTTTATATGCGGTCTTTAACATACCAAGCAGCTCCTTTGATGTGATTTTCATTGACATCATTATAGCATATAATTTGGGATTTGTCGGTAGATAAAACCGCATATAAGGTCAACATTTTTACCTGTCTTTATCTGATAAAGTACGAAACGAACACAATGATTATCATTGCGGGAGAGAGATATTTTATCATAACATCAAACACTCCCGCCAGCCTGAAGGGATATCTTCCGTCGGAGGATATCTCCCGCTCCATATTCTTTCTCCCCCATATCCGCCCCGCAAGAATACAGAGGAAAAAGCCTCCCAGCGGCATTATTATCTGGTCTGACAGGAACACATAAAGCTCAAAAAATGTCATGCCGAAAATTTTCACATCGGACATTGCCCCGTAGGAAAGTGACGCAGGCACGCACAGCAGTCCTATCGCAATAACGGGTATGGCAGCCGCTTTCAGCCGTGAAAGCCCATAACGCTCGGTGAGGAACGAAACTATAGTTTCCAGCAGAGAAATTGAAGAGGTTATCGCCGCAAAAAGCACAAGTGCAAAGAACACCGTTCCCGCAATACGCCCATAGCTCAGTCCACCGAACACCGCCGTCAGGGTGGAGAAGATAAGCCCCGCTCCCTCGTCAGGCTCCAGCCCCATGGCAAACACCGCAGGAAGCACGGTAAGTCCGCTTATCATGGCAATAGCTGTGTCAATGGTGACGATTATCCATGTGCTGCGGCTCAGGTCGTTGTCCTTTTCAAGATAGCTGCCGTAGGTTATAAGAGTGCCCATTCCCAGCGACAATGAGAAAAACACCTGTCCCATGGCTTTAACAACAATGTCAGCCACATCGCCGAAGCTGCTTATCTTTGAAAAGTCAGGCATAAGTAAGAACTTCACGCCCTCCGCCGCCCCGTTCAGGGTCAGGGAATATATCATCAGCCCCACAAGGAACACCAGCAGCAGCGGCAAAAGCACCGACGACACCTTTTCAATGCCCTTTGATACGCCGAATACTACTATAATGCCGTTTATCAGCAGAAAAACCGTCTGCCATACAACAGGCTCCGCCGCCATAGTGCTGTATTCTGAGAAATATGAGGGCAATGGGATATTCCCCGAAGCTGTGCTGAAAAGGTATTTCATCACCCAGCCGCCGACGGTGCAGTAATAGGCAAGCACCGCCGCAGAGCCTGCTACGCCGAAGCCTCCCGCAAAGCCCCAGCCCTTTTTTATCTTTTCGCAGGCATCTACCGCATTGCTTCCGCCGTGCCTGCCCACAGAAAGCTCCGTCAGCAGAATGGGATAGCCCAGTGCCAGCACAAAAAAGATATATACCGCAAGGAACAGCGCCCCTCCGCCTGTGCCGCAGACATAGGGGAACTTCCAGATATTTCCCAGTCCCACTGCCGAACCTGCGGCGCTCATTATGAAGCCAAAGCCCGTTGACCATTTGTCTCTGCCGCTTCCGCTGACATTTTTGCTCATACGATCATTCCTTTGCTGTAACATTCAACAGCTATTTTCCCCCATACATAGCCGTTTATCCATTGTCGTCCGAAAACGTGGCAAAAATAATTATTATAAAAATGTTAAATCTGAATTTTACCTATTCCTATGAAAAACAAAATGTGGTATAATAGTCAAAGCAGCGCCGAAAGAGATAGTAACGGCGTATATCAAACCGCATTTATCATTTATATAGGAGAGCATGAATATAATGGATGATTTCATTAAGGCAAAGAAAGCCGCACTGGAAAAGTATTTTGAAAAAATGAACGATAAGCAGAGGGAAGCTGTTTTCGCCATCAAAGGTCCCGTACTTATCCTTGCAGGCGCAGGAAGCGGAAAGACTACCGTTCTTGTCAACCGTATCGCAAACATGGTCCTGTTCGGAAACGCTTATCAGGACGAGGAAGCATATGCGGCTCTTTCCGATGACGACATTGCGTTTTTGAATAATTATAACGGCGAAAGGGACGAGGCAACCGTTTCAAGACTTGCCGAGATAGTTGCTTCCGACCCCGTAAAGCCATGGAACATACTTGCAATCACCTTTACAAACAAGGCTGCGGGTGAGCTTAAAGAAAGACTTGCAAAGATGCTGGGCGAGGAACAGGGCGGTCAGGTAAACGCCTCCACATTCCACTCTGCCTGCGTGCGCATACTCAGAAGAGAGATCGACAAGCTGGGCTATGCTTCTGGCTTCACAATCTACGACAGCGATGACAGCCAGAGACTTATCAAGACCTGCATGGAAGCTCTTGACATTTCCGATAAAGCATTCCCTCCCAAGGCAGTGGCTGCGGCAATATCCTCCGCAAAGGATAAGCTCATCACTCCCGCCGCTTTTGAAGAAGAGTCCGCCGGAGACTACAGAAAGGTCACTCTCGCAAAGATATACAAGGAATATCAGACCCGTCTTAAAGAGGCAAATGCCCTTGATTTTGACGATATCATCATGCTGACCGTTCAGCTGTTCGAGTCTCAGCCAGATGTGCTGGATCATTACAGAAATCTGTACAAGTACATCATGGTCGATGAGTATCAGGACACCAACACCGCTCAGTACCGCCTTGTTTCCCTGCTTTCGGAGAAGAGCGGAAACCTCTGCGTTGTAGGTGATGATGACCAGTCCATCTACCGTTTCAGAGGCGCTACAATCGAAAATATCCTGTCATTTGAGCAGCAGTTCGAGGGCTGCCACGTTATCAGACTGGAGCAGAACTACCGTTCCACCCAGAATATACTTAACGCCGCAAACTCCGTTATCGCAAACAATATGAGCAGAAAGCCCAAGTCCCTGTGGACAGATCTGGGCGAGGGCGAAAAGATAACAGTTTACAAGGCTTCCGACGAGGCTGCCGAGTCCAAGTTCGTTGCAACTACTATAATGAACGGCGTAAAGGACGGCAGAAAATACAGCGACTTTGCAGTTCTCTACAGAATGAACGCACAGTCAAACTCACTTGAAAAAGCATTTTCCGCACAGTCTATCCCCTACCGTGTTATCGGCGGTATGAGGTTCTATGACCGCAAGGAAATAAAGGATATCGTTGCATATCTCTCCGTTATCAACAACCCCGATGACATGCTCCGCTTCAAGAGAATAGTAAACGAGCCGAAGAGAGGCATCGGCGACAGCACGCTTTCAATGATAGAGCAGATCTCCATTGACCTGAAGCTGTCGCCCATTGATGTAATGAAGAACTCCGAGAGCTATGCTCCCCTGAGCAAAAAGTCCGCTTCCCTTGTAAAGGCTTCCGAGATATTCACCCACCTGAAGGAAGCTGCCGACAAGCTCCCTCTTGACAAGCTGTTTGACGCAGTTATCGAGAAAACAGGCTATGCTACCATGCTCAAGGGTCAGGGCGATGAGGGTCTCACCCGTCTCGAAAACATCGAGGAACTTAAATCCAACATTGCCACATATATGCAGGCAAAGTCCGAAGCAGGCGAAGAGGCTACACTTTCCGGATTCCTGGAGGAAATTTCCCTCTACACCGATATCGACAAGCTTTCCGCAGATGATGACGCAGTTTGCCTTATGACTATGCACTCCGCAAAGGGACTGGAGTTCCCCATAGTGTTCATCGTAGGCATGGAGGACGGCATATTCCCTCCTATCCGCACCATGGACAATCCCGAGGAGCTTGAAGAAGAGCGCAGACTGGCATACGTGGGCATCACCCGTGCAAAGGAAAAGCTGTACATCACCCACGCTCAGCAGAGAATGCTGTTCGGTTCCACCCAGCGCAACTTCCAGTCCAAGTTCATAAAGGAGATAGACAAGGACTGCATCGACAGAGTTGACGGAACCGTAAAGACCACAAAGAAAAAGGACGATGACATCATCACCGCTCCCGTTTACACATACACTCTCCAGAGCCAGCTGGCAAACAAGAAAATGGAGTCCGCCAAGAAGGCAGCCGCCGTTGACTACACCGCAGGCGAGAGAGTAAAGCACAACGTTTTCGGCGAGGGAACCGTTATCTCCTCCAAGCCCATGGGCAACGACCATATGCTTGAAATTGCATTTGATTCAGTCGGAACCAAGAAGATCATGGCAAACTTTGCTAAGATAGTAAAGATATCATAAGCGAATATAACAAAAGAGGGCTGCTGCGGTTTAACACTGCGGCAGCCCTCTTTTCGTTCTATACCGCAAATTCCTTGACTTTTAAGGCAAACCATGCTATGATAAAATCAAAATAATGCGGCAGATGTCATGGGGATCTGCCGCAAATATCAAGGAGTGAGGTCAATGTTTGAAAAGCTATTCAAATTAAAGCAAAACAACACCACAGTCAAGACAGAAATTGCGGCAGGCATTACGACTTTCGTTACAATGGCATATATACTTGCGGTCAATCCGAACATTCTCTCCGCAGCGGGCATGGACAGCACGGCGGTGCTTCTTGCCACCTGCCTGGCATCATTCTTCGGAACGCTCATTATGGCGTTTGCGGCAAATCTGCCGTTTGCGCTTTCGGCAGGAATGGGACTGAATGCGTACTTCGCTTACACCGTATGCGGCATTATGGGCTATTCCTGGCAGACCGCACTGCTGGCGGTATTTATAGAGGGAATAATTTTTATCGTTCTCTCGCTGACAAAGGTTCGTGAAAGCATCTTCAACTGTATCCCCTTGGAGCTGAAACGTGCCGTATCGGTGGGAATAGGTCTGTTTATCGCATTTATCGGACTTCAGAATGCAGGACTTGCAGTTGATTCGGCAACGCTTGTATCGCTGGTTGATTTCCGTGAGAACTTCTCGACCTCGGGCATCTGCGCACTGCTTGCAATCATCGGACTGATGATAACAGCTGTCCTTTATATCAAAAAGGTAAAGGGTTCAATACTCATCGGCGTGTTCGGCACATGGATACTGGGCATAATATGCCAGCTGACAGGTATATACGTTCCTGACGGCGAAAGCTATTTCTCGCTGTTCCCCACATTTGCAATGACCGATTTTTCCAAGCTGGGCGAGACCTTCGGTCAGTGCTTCAATGCCGACCTCGGTTCAGTGGGAATATTCAATTTCATTGCCGTTATTTTCTCGTTCCTTTTTGTTGACCTTTTCGATACTCTGGGCACAATCATCGGAGTAAGCACAAAGGCAAATATGCTTGATAAGGACGGCAGACTGCCTGCCATCAAGCCCGCACTTATGGCAGATGCAGTTGCAACATCGGCAGGTGCGGTACTGGGAACATCTACCACCACGACCTTTGTTGAATCCTCGGCAGGCGTTGCGGCAGGAGGAAGAACAGGCCTTACAGCTCTGACAACAGCGGTGCTGTTCCTGCTGTCAATGTTCCTGGCGCCCATCTTTATCGCCATTCCCTCATTTGCCACAGCTCCTGCGCTGATAATCGTAGGCTTCCTTATGTTCTCCACCATCGCCGAACTTAAAGTAGATGAGACAAACTACACCTCTGCTATCCCCGCATATCTTTGCATACTTGCAATGCCCCTTTTCTACAGCATTTCTGAGGGTATCGCCATCGGTATCATTTCCTACGTTGTAATAAACCTCGTATGCGGCAAGGCAAAGCAGATAAATCCGCTTATGTACGTGCTTGCGGTGATGTTCGTGCTGAAATATGTATTTCTTTGATAAAACACGGCACTATACTGATGTATGGGAGGGTCTTACTTGAAAGAGCTTAAAGATTATATAACAAATATTCCCGATTTTCCTCAAAAGGGCATAATTTTCCGTGATGTTACATCGCTGCTGCAGAGCGGCAAGGGCTTTTCGTCGGCAGTTGATGAAATGCTCGGCCAGCTTGATGACGTTGAGTTTGATGCTGTGCTGGGACTTGAAGCCAGAGGCTTTCTGTTCGGTGCGCCCATAGCTTACGCACGTAAAAAGAGCTTTGTCCCCGTCCGCAAAAAGGGCAAGCTTCCCAGAGCCACAGTCTCTGCGGAATATGACCTTGAGTACGGCAAGGCAGAGATCGAGATACACACCGATTCTCTGAAAAAAGGCGACAAGGTAGTGATAATAGATGACCTTATCGCCACAGGAGGAACTCTTGAAGCGGCAGCAAGGCTTGTTGAGCAGCTGGGCGGAGAAGTGGTAAGGATCGTGTGCCTTATTGAGCTTACCGACCTTAAAGGCAGGGAAAAGCTGAAAAATTACGATGTCCGCTCGATAGTTACCTACGAGGGAGAATGAGTTTATAAAAATCGGAGCTGTCACAGTATTATACTAATCTTTAATCGTTCTATAGACAAAGCCGACAGATGAAATAAGACCAGTCTAGGAAAGCGACTGCAGGCGGGCTTGTCGCCCGGCAAGGGAGCTTGACGAAGAATGGGCTTATTTCAGCCGAGGATTTGTCTATAGGTTGATTGAGGATTAGTATTAAGCTGTGGCTGCTCTTTTTGATGTAATACTAAGCACCAATTAAAAACTATACAAAAAATCGAGCATGATCTTGTATATATGGATTATGCGACGATTTTTTGTCTATAGTTTTATTGGTGATTAGTATTATTATCCCGCAAAAGAATTATTCAATGCCCTTTACAGTGTAATCCTTATCCTCGACTGCCTTTTTAAGAACATCATCGGGAACGTCCTTGCTGAGTGAAACAGCTGCAATGCCCTTTTCGTGGCTGACCTCGTTAACGGTAACGCCGTCAATAGCCTCCAGTGCCTTCTTAACAGCAGCCTCACAATGGCCGCACATCATGCCTTCGATCTTGATAGTCTTAGTCATAGTATTTTTCTCCTTTTTCTTTAATTGCTTGATTTTTTTATCCTTATCGGCATTGTGAATGTCGAAAAAGTTCAGTCTGAGAGCATTTGTTACAACGCAGAAGCTGGAAAGGCTCATTGCCGCAGCCGCAAACATGGGGTTCAGCTGCCAGTGGAACAAAGGTATCCACACGCCTGCCGCAAGAGGTATGCCTATTGCATTGTAGAAGAACGCCCAGAACAGGTTCTGGTGAATGTTCCTCAGTGCCGCACGGCTGAGGCGAATCGCAGCGGGAACGTCGCTCAGGCGGCTCTTCATCAGCACCACATCTGCCGCATCTATGGCAACGTCCGTGCCTGCGCCTATGGCAATGCCGATATCCGCACGGGTAAGAGCGGGGGCGTCGTTTATTCCGTCGCCAACCATAGCGACCTTGCCCTCGTTCATCAGCTTTCTGATAACGCTTTCCTTGCCGTCGGGAAGCACGCCTGCGATTACCTCGTCAACGCCTGCCTGTCTGCCGATAGCGGCAGCGGTCTTTTCATTGTCGCCCGTGAGCATTACCACACGGACGCCCATATTTTTAAGCTCTCTTACCGCCTGAGGGCTGTCCTCCTTGATAACGTCCGCCACGGCTATAACGCCTGCAAAAGCGCCGTCACAGGTGAACATAAGGGGAGTTTTGCCCTCCTCCGCAAGAGCTTCGGACTTTTTCTTCATTTCCTCGGAAATATCCGCCTGAGAGCTTATGAACTTCACGCTTCCGCCCAAAAGCTTTTTTCCGCCCGATACTGCGGAAAGTCCGTTGCCTGCAAGGGCTGTGAAGTTCTCGGTGCTGTCGGGAATGATATTTCTCTCTGTTCCAAGGTCGATGACCGCCTTTGCCAGAGGGTGCTCGCTGTTCTTTTCAAGGGTGCAGGCAAGCTTTAAGAGAGATGATTCGTCATAGCCCTCGGCGGGGATAATATCCGTTACCTTAGGCTCGCCCATGGTGATAGTACCTGTTTTATCAAGGGCACAAACAGTTACCTTTCCTGTCTGCTCCAGAGAAGCGGCAGTCTTGAAAAGTATGCCGTTCTTTGCGCCCATTCCACTGCCCACCATGATAGCAACGGGAGTTGCCAGACCCAGCGCACAGGGGCAGCTGATTACCAGCACGGAAATACCCCTTGCCAATGCAAAGCCTACTGTCTGACCCGCCAGCAGCCAGACCAGAGTAGTTACTACTGCAATGGAAATAACCACAGGAACGAAAATTCCCGAGACCTTGTCCGCAGCCTTTGCGATAGGCGCTTTTGTGGCAGCGGCATCGCTTACCATTTTGATTATCTGTGAAAGGGCAGTGTCCTCGCCGACCTTTACGGCACGACACTTGATAAAGCCCGACTGGTTTACTGTTGCGGCAGATACGCTGTCGCCAACTTCCTTATCCGCAGGAACGCTCTCGCCTGTGAGCGCAGACTCGTTCACAGCACTTCTTCCCTCAATAACAACGCCGTCCGCAGGAATGCTCTCGCCGGGGCGCACAAGGAAAATATCGCCGATGACTATCTGTTCTGCGGGAACGGTAACTTCCTTGCCGTCACGCTCAAGGGTAGCAGTCTTGGGAGCAAGCTTCATCAGGCTTTTCAGTGCATCGGTGGTCTTGCCCTTTGAACGGGCTTCAAGCATTTTTCCGAGAGTGATAAGTGTAAGTATCATGGCAGCCGATTCAAAATAGAACTCGTCCATGTACTTCATCACAGCCTCATGGTTGCCTCTCATCACCGCATCTGTCATGGCAAACATCGCATATGTGCTGTAGATAAATGCAGCCGATGAACCCAGAGCCACCAGAGTATCCATATTGGGCGCACGGTGGATAAGTCCCTTGAAGCCGCTTATAAAGAATTTTTGGTTGATGACCATTATAATAATAGTGAGCAGCATCTGGATAAGACCCATGGCAACGTGGTTATCCGCTATCACCGCAGGAAGAGGCCAGCCCCACATCATATGACCCATGGAGAAATACATAAGTATCACAAGAAAAACCATTGATACTATAAGGCGCTTTTTCAGCACGGGGGTAGCCTTGTCCGCCAGAGCGTCATCGGAGGGGGCGCTGCTTTTTTCCGCACCCTTTACGGAAGCGCCGTAGCCTGCCGCCTCCACCGCAGCGATTATCTTTTCGGGAGAAGCGCTGCCCTCAACTCCCATTGAATTTGTAAGCAGGCTCACCGAGCAGGAGGTAACGCCCTCAACTGCCGATACAGCCTTTTCCACACGGGTGCTGCACGCCGCACAGCTCATACCCGTAACATTGTACTGTTCCATACTTTTCCTTTCTTTCAGATAGATTTCCCATACCGACTTATTTCATCAGCTTTTGCAGGGTACAGACAAGCTCGTCTATTACCTCGTCCTTGCCGTCACGTATATCCTGCGCCACACAGGTGCGGATATGCTCCGCCAGAAGCTCCTTATTAAATGAGTTGACAGCGGCGCTCACCGCAGCAGACTGCACCAGTATATCAACACAGTAAGCGTTGCGCTCCACCATGCCCTTTATGCCTCTTATCTGCCCCTCGATACGGTTAAGGCGGTTTATAAGTCTCTTGTATTCATCATCTGAGCGCTCCTTTGTCTTATGACAGCAGCATTTTTCTTCACTCATATTATCACCTCGTAATGGTGTGCTGTTCAGCGTTTATTTTTTGTTACCTCACACTTACAGGAATAGTATATACCCCCATGGGGTATTTTTTCAAGAGTATATCTCAAACAAAATTATTATTTTAAATGAACATATGATACAATATAGTCTCACTGCACTGTTTTTAACTGCCATTTTAAGTAAAATTAGTAAATGTTTCCTTGGCGGTGTATTATTATTCATTATTTGCTGTGGAAATTTATATATATTTGTGATATAATAAATTTTAATTGGATTTTGCACAGACATTACTTTAAAATATGGAGGATGATTTCGTTGATAAGCGGCAAAATGCTAAAAGACGCACTTATTTCAGCTGCCCTTACCCTTTCCGATATGAAAAAACAGGTGGACGAGCTTAACGTATATCCCGTTCCCGACGGAGACACAGGAACAAATATGTCTCTTACACTTACAAATGCCATGAACGCTCTCCAGAACCTGGACGATGGGGCTGCTGTTTCTGAGGTGGCTTCCGTTGCCGCTTCCGCAATGCTTAGAGGCGCAAGAGGAAACTCGGGCGTTATCACCTCTCTGCTTTTCAGAGGCTTCTCAAAGGGTCTTGCGGATAAAAAAGAAGCTGACTGCGATGATATGGCAAACGCCCTTGAAATAGGCGTTGACGCAGCTTACAAGGCTGTTATGAAGCCCGCAGAGGGCACTATCCTCACCGTTGCAAGAGTCAGCGCAGAAAAGGCAAGGGAATCCTCCTTTATCACAAACGACCCTCTGGTACAGTGGTCGGACGTGTGTGCTGCCGCAAGGGATGCTCTGGATAAAACTCCCGAGCAGCTCCCAATACTTAAAAAAGCCGGCGTTGTTGACGCAGGCGGAAAGGGTCTCGTTATCATCTTTGAAGAGATGTTCCGTGCCTTTAAGGGCGAGCCAAGAACCGTTGTAAACCAGCCCAAGATAATCTCCGACAGCAAGATGTCCTTCACCGTTCAGGACGATGAGACACAGGAGATAACCTTCGGTTACTGCACCGAATTTATCGTAAATGTTACCGATAACAAGAAAAAGCCTGCGGAGCTGAGAAAATATCTGGAGTCCATCGGCGACTGCGTTGTAGTTGTAGATGATGAGGATATCATCAAGGTGCACGTTCACACCGACCACCCGGGTCAGGCTATTGAAAGAGGTCTTACCTACGGCGCTCTCTGCAATATGAAGATAGACAATATGCGTCTCCAGCGTGAAAAGAAGGCTGCCGCAAAGAAAAAGCTCAATGAAAAGCCCGTTCCCGCAAAGCCCGAAAAACGTTTCGGCTTTGTTGCCGTGGCAAACGGCAACGGCGTTGAGTCCATGTTCACCGACCTTGGTGCGGACTGCATCGTCAAGGGAGGACAGACCATGAACCCCTCTGCGGACGATATCCTCCGTGCGGTATATTCCGTTCCCGCCGAGATCGTGTTCATTCTCCCCAACAACAAAAACATCATCATGGCAGCGGAGCAGGCTATGAAGCTCTCCGAAAAGACAATGTGCGTCCTCAGGACCACATCTGTTCCCCAGGGAATGTCTGCAATGATGAGCTTTGACCCCGATTCCGATTTCGATACCAACAGAATGAATATGTCTCTGGCAGCGGAAAAGGTGCAGTCGGGTCTTATAACCTTTGCAGCCCGTGATTCAAGCTTCAGCGGTCACGAGATAAAGTCAGGCGATATCCTCGCCCTTGAAAACGGCAGGCTCTCATTTATCGACCGTGATGTTACCAGAGCCGCTTACAAGCTCACAAGAAAGCTTGTGAAGAACCTTAAGGGCAGCGCAGGATATGTTACCGTGCTTTACGGCTCGGACGTTTCCGACGATAAGGCAAGCGAGCTTGAAAATATCATGAAGAGCAAGCTCAGCAGCCTTGACATAAACTTTGTAAAGGGCGGTCAGCCCGTATATTACTACATTATCTCAGTGGAGTCAGAGTGATGAAAAAGATCACCGTTATTACGGGACACTACGGCAGCGGCAAATCCACATTTGCCGCTAACTATGCAATAAAATGCGCAGAACAGGGCGAAAAGGTCACTGTGGTGGATATGGATACGGTAAACCCCTATTACCGCACTGCCGACCTGGGCGAGCTTTTTGCCCGGAAGGGCGTAAAGCTCTGCGCACCCATGTATGCGGGAACGAATCTTGACGTTCCCATACTCAATTTTGATATTCCCGCAATTTACGCAGAAGGCAGAAAGCTTGTTATAGATATGGGCGGCGATGACGCAGGCGCATATCCCCTTGGCAAGTTCAGAAGCTTTATCGAAGCAAACAGGGACGAGGCAGAGATACTCTATGTGGTGAACTTCTGCCGATATCTCACCCGCACCCCCGAGGAGGCGGAGGAGATACTCCGTGAGATAGAAGCTGCCTGCGGTCTTAAAGCCACGGGCTTGGTGAATAACTCCAATCTGGGCTTCGAGACTGACAGCGATATTATCGCAGGCGGCATCGCTCGGGCGGAAGCAATATCACGTCAGGCAGAGCTTCCCATCTTCTGCCACACCGTTCCCGTTCTTGAAAACAGAACAGTGAGCGCCGAAAGCACCGCCGACATTTTCCCTGTGGAAATTTACATCAAAAACGTGTGGAACTGACAAAGTCTCCGCAAAATCATATGAAAGGAAGTCAATATCTATGGCGAAAATGACCGTCAATACTGACAGATGCAAGGGCTGTTCCCTGTGCGTATCCGTCTGTCCCAAGAAAATCATCACGATACGCAAGGATATAAGAACACCCAAGGGCTACTGCCCCGCAGAATGCACTGACCAGACCAAGTGTACAGGCTGCGCAATGTGCTATACCATGTGCCCCGACTGCGCTATAACAGTCGAGAGATAATTTTCGGAAAGGACTGAACCACATTGGCAAATGAAAGAATGCTTATGAAGGGCAACGAAGCCCTTGCAGAGGCTGCCGTCCGTGCAGGCTGCAAATGCTACTTCGGCTACCCTATCACCCCTCAGACTGAGATCGCTGCTTATATGTCAAAGCGTATGCCCAAGTGCGGCGGCGTGTTCTTACAGGCAGAGAGCGAGATCGCTGCTATAAATATGGTCTATGGCGCAGCCGCAACAGGCGTGCGTGCTATGACCTCTTCATCTTCCCCCGG
>ENA-OWRJ01001479-OWRJ01001479.1-human-gut-metagenome-genome-assembly--contig:-NODE-1479-length-24213-cov-3.756023_pt1 | contig 24213 bp, 24 predicted proteins | sample MGYA00248269_ERZ651897 | MGnify/ENA primary metagenome ERZ651897 (study PRJEB26924, sample SAMEA4378252) | human gut metagenome | biome: human gut; feature: human-associated habitat; material: faeces...
CCCTACGATACTCATTTCGCCTTTCAGTACGTTTATAAGCTGCGGCAGTTCGTCTAAGCGTGTTGCTCGCATAAGGTGCCAAAATTTTGTAATGCACGGGTCGTTTCCCCGGCTAATACCGGCCCTGTTTTGGCTTCGGCGTCCTGCCTCATGCTCCTGAATTTGTGCACTTTAAACTGTTTGTCAAAGCGCCCTACTCTTACCTGGCTGTAAATTATTGACCCAGGGCTATCTAATTTTACTATTATCGCCGTTACCAGCATTACAGGCGATAGTAAAATTAATGCCATTACCGAAACCACTAGATCCAGTGCACGTTTTAAGATACGCTGTTCCAAGGTTAACAGCATGCGCGATACTCTTTGAGTCGGCAGGTCGTCTATCTGCCACAGGTACATTTTGCTGCATGATATTTCGTACAGCGTAGGTACTAGTATTACCATTTTCTTTTTTTCGTTGGCAATACGCAGGATATGTTCTTTTATTTCTACCGGCAGGCTTTCGCCGATAAGAACAACGTCGCTTGTTTCTATTTGCTTGATGGTATCAGTTTCATTATCCGTTGACATAAATTTAAGGGTGCTTTTTTCCAAGCCGTAGGTTTTACAGATTTTGGTTTTAAGTTTTGCCTGTTCTTCAGCACTTGCCGCTATAAATACCGTCGATATAGGCAGATGTTTTAGCTCTATTTTATGCATTACGTACTGCCACAGCATAAGGAGTATAAAGCCAAATACTGCGGAGCAGATGATTACCATGCGGGAATATTCAAAGTCACGCAGGAAGAAAGTTACTGCCATGGCGGCAATGAAGATATTACCTACGGCTACGATGAGATTTAGAAAGATTTCGCTTAACCTTTTGCGAATAAGACTGAAGAGCCCATAGATATTAAAGAAAAATATCAAAAATACGGAGAGCAGCACAGTAAGGCGGATATGGAAATCTATCTGCATGCAGCGCATAGAGTCACTCTGCATATAAATCGCTATAAAAGTTGCTGTTTGAATACAAAGTAAGTCGCCAAAGATTAAGATTAGCTTACGGAATATTTGTTCCAAAGGTACACATTCTTTCTATATAACTTTACTTGAATATTATTTTATCATACGATTTTCCCCCCCTCAAGACATTTCCGTTAGAGTAAGTCTAACTTTTACTGGTCTTGGTGAAACTTTATCCCTGCCGGTAGGTTTGCGAGACGGCGCAGCTTTACGGTAACCCGCACTGCCGGTGGTGCGTGGCAGTTACTTTTTATCTTTACAGCTAAAAGCTACTGCATTTTGCATTTATCATTAGCTTTAACTAAACAACAAACACTACGGAAGATGCTGCTGTTATAAAGCGCAGGTTAAAATCGCGACGGCTAAATCATTGTTGTAGCCCCCATGCGCAAACACGTTACGGAGTCGTGTTTACGGACGCAAATAGGAACGACGTTTTGGCAAGCTGAATAACAGCGGCGTCTTCCGTAGTGTATTATTAGGCAACTCAGCTAAAAAAATACCATCACAATTGTGATGGCGTTATTAGAAGTTTATATTTTATTTTTTTATTATATTAAGGTTCACAAATTTCACTCCCTATTCAGTCATGAAATTTGCGTAGCTTCGCTGTCACGATTATCAACTTCACTTCCAGCTCATTGCTAACCGGCGACTCATCTAAAAAATACCAGCATCAGCCAGACAACTGTATACAAAAATTTCAATATAAAATAAAAAATAACAGTAATAAACACGCTTTTTGAACGAAGTGAATAAACGTGTATTACTGTTATTAAACTAAATTTATTGAAAAATTTTTGTGAATTGTATGGTTAATGCCGTTATTTAATGAATAGTATTATGATTTCTTTACTTTTTACTATTCCTATTTTCCCAAGCCTTCTCTTGCCACAATTTTATCCAAAATTTCTGCGCCTTTAAAAACTACTTTATCACACTGAATTTCAGGCTCAAAATACTTGGGTTTTACTTCGCAGCAATCGTAACTGCCTGTTTCGGCTTTAAAAGTATCAACAAATTCTTTGCAAAGTTCTCTTACCTTACAGCCTTCTTCTTTGCCGTTGCGCTTTACATACAACGTGCTAAGCACCATGCACGCACCGGTAACCACGCCGCAGGCAGCACCTGCGCCCATACCGCCGCCAAAGCCTGCCGCAATTTTAAGTGCCTGCGGCGGCAGCTGCATATTATAAGCCCAGTTTGCTCCATAAAGAATTTTTTCGGCACAGTTAAGGTTCATTGCCTTGCCGTAACCTTTTTGCAATAATTCAAGCAGCATTGTTATCCCTCCTATAACTCAAAATCCACTGCTTCGCCTTTTTCTAAAGATGCCGGAACATCTATTAAACGCTGATTGCGCGAACCGCGGTACGGAAAATCCAAATCGCGCTGCGCGAGAATAAACGGCCCGTCTACCAGTACGTTAATTTCCTTAAGCACCGGCAGATTTTTTACTTCGTTATATACATAACCGGTATAGCACCACACGTTCAGCCCCGGCTTAAGTTTTTTAATTGCCTGCAAAAATTCCAGCACGCCGTCAGCCTGTGCCAGCGGGTCGCCGCCGCTTAAAGTTATACCCCTGTGCAGCGGCGTCAGCCTTTGCACCACGTCCTTAGCCAGTTCCTCCGGCGTGTATTCCGTGCCGCCTTCAAACGGAAGCGTAGACGGGTTATGGCAACCTTCGCAGTGGCGCGGGCAGCCCTGAAAGAACACTACCGCACGTATGCCGGGCCCGTCTACGATAGATTCATTTAAAATACCTGCAACCCTCAGCATAGCCTGCCTCCTTATTCCGTGCAGCAATTAGCACGCTGGCGAATCTGCGTAAGCTTCTTTTCGCATACCGGGCAGTAATCAGTATCAATAATACCGGTATAGCCGCAGTCCTCGCAGTAATCAATCGGGAAGTTAATGCCTACATAGCCGCAGTCGCACGCCAGCATATGGCGCAAAACATCTTCAACGGCCTGCAAATTATGCACAGGCGAAGATTCAAACTCTACATAGCTGATATGCCCGCCGTTGGTAAATTTATGGTACGGTCCTTCAACGCGCATTTTATCAAACGCGCTGATTGGATAACCAACCGGCACATGGAAAGAATTTGTATAGTACGCTTTATCGGTCACGCCGGGAATAATACCGTACTCCTTGCGGTCGATACGGATAAAGCGTCCAGAAAGCCCTTCTGCCGGCGTTGCAATAAGGCTGAAATTCAAATCATATTTATCGCAGTATTCATCTACACGCTTGCGCATGTAACCGATAATTTCCTGCCCCAGTTTCTGCGCTTCTTCGCTTTCGCCCTGATGTTTGCCAATCAGTGAAGTAAGCGTTTCGGCAAGGCCGATAAAACCAATGGCAAGCGTACCGTTTTTAATTGCAGGCTCAATACGGTCATCCTTTTTAAGTTTATCACTGCCCATGTAAAGCCCCTGCCCCATCAAAAACGGCAGGTCGCGCACACGCAGGCTGCACTGCACGCGGTAACGGTGATAAAGCTGCTCCGCAACAAGATTCATCATATCGTCAAGCATCTGATAGAACTTGTCTATATTGCGTTCTGCCTTAATGGCAAGGCGCGGAAGGTTAATTGTTGTAAACGAAAGATTGCCGCGCCCTGTGGTAATTTCCTCGCCATGGCGATTGGCAATAACGCGCGTGCGGCAGCCCATATAAGCCACCTGTCCGCCGTAATCGCGGTTGTAAGTGGTATCCATAAAGCTGAAAGTCGGGTTCAGGCGCTTTGCTGCCACACTTATTGCCTGCTGGAACAAATCATAGTTCGGGTCGCCGGGGTCTAAATTAACGCCGCGTTTAACGCGGAAAATAACGTTCGGGAAAATCGGGTTTTCGCCGCGTCCAAGGCCGTTGCCGTAAGCCTTTAACAAATTGCGCGTAACCTTACGCCCGTTTTCGCTGGTATCAAGCCCAAGGTTAAGGCTGCTGAACGGCACCTGAGCACCGGCACGCGAATGCATGCTGTTTAAATTATAAACCAGCGCTTCCATTGCCTGAAAAACTTCGTTTTCTTCCGCACCTTCTACAAAATCGGCCATATCGGTATCAAAAAAGCCGAAAGACTGGCCGCCAAACATATCGTTCTGGTTGCTTTGCAGCACAATAGCAGCCAGCGCAGCCGCAGAACCCGGGCGTTTCGGCGGGCGGATATAGCCATGCCCGTTATTAAAGCCTTCATGCAGCAATCTGCCCAGCGGAATGTTCAGGCAATTTAAGGTTTTGCCGTAAAAATCAAGGTCATGAATATGAATATCGCCGCGTTTATGCGCCACCGCCATTTCTTCCGGAATAACACGGTTCAAATAATATTCACGGCTGGCAGCCGATGCAATTTGCAGCATTTTTGCCGATGGAGAGTTAGAGATATTGGCGTTGTCGCGGTCGGTTTCCTTTAAAATTTCCGCCACGGTATCCATCAGTTCGCTGCGCGCATTACGGATATCAGTGCGTTTGGCACGGTAAAGAATGTAGGATTTAGCTGTTTTGGCATGGCCTTTTTTAATTAAAACCTTTTCTACAATATCCTGCACATGCTCAACGTCAACAACTTCCTTGTTTTCTGCTTTCAGGCATTTTAATACGCACAGTGTAATTTCCACCGCCATTTCGCGGTCTGCACCGCCAACAGCCTGTGCCGCTGCAAAAATAGCATCCGTTATTTTGCTGTCATCAAACGCTACAATACGCCCATCGCGTTTACGAATTTTCATGCTCGGCGTCACTCCGTTCCTTATTTTCGTTGTTATTAATAATACGCTGCAATTCCTGCATAAAATTGTTCACATCGGCAAACTGCCTGTAAACAGAAGCAAAACGTACGTAAGCAATCTGGTCTGTTTTTTCCAGATGGTTCATAACAAGCTCGCCAATAACTTCGCTGCGCACCTCCGATTCACCGCGCATACGCAGTTCGCGCTCAATATGGTCTGCCATTTCCTTAATTTTTTCATAAGAAATCGGGCGTTTTTCAAAAGCCTTAATCAAGCCGTTCAAAAGTTTTTTCGATTCAAACAGCTCGCGGCGCCCGTCTTTTTTATTTACAACCAAAGGTGTTTCTTCGTATTTTTCGTAAGTAGTAAACCTGCGGCCGCAATCGGGGCATTCACGCCTGCGGCGGATAGAAGCGCCGTCATCAACCGAACGGGAATCTACAACTCTGCTGTCATTATAATTACAAAATGGGCATCTCATACATTCACTTCCTTGTATTTGTTGGATAAGCACTTATATTATAACATAACGCCAACTTAAAAGAAACAAGATATTGTGTATATTTAAAATTATAAGCAAATTTTACCCCAAAATATAGAAAGCCTCTGCTAACATAAGCAGAGGCTTTAAATGCAGTATTAAATTAAAATCAGCCGCGAATCCAGGGCGGTATTTCCGTATCGGAAGAATGTTTATGAATAATTCCGCTGCCGCCCATATGCGGTTTATTGTTATTGCTGTCGTTATCGTGCTGCTGCTGATAACCGCCGCCCGGACGTACAATAGAAGGTTTGCCGCCATGCGTCGGCATTTCCTTGTTAAAGCCGGTAGCAATAACGGTAACACGGATTTCGTCTTTGAGAGTTTCGTCGATAACCGCACCAAAGATAATGTTGGCTTCAGGGTCAACGGCTTCGGTAATAATATTGGATGCTTCGGTAACATCAAACAACGACAGTTCTGCGCCGCCGGTAATGTTAAACAGCACGCCGCGCGCACCTTCGATAGATGCTTCCAGAAGCGGGCTCTTAATGGCAGCTTCGGCAGCAGCGCGTGCGCCATCGTCGCCTTTTGCCATGCCAATACCCATCAATGCAGAGCCTGCGTTAGACATAACTGTTTTAATATCAGCAAAGTCCAGGTTAACCAGGCCAGGCACCGCAATCAAATCGGAAATGCCCTGAACGCCCTGACGCAGAACATCATCGGCAATGCGGAAAGCTTCCAGCATGGAAGTTCTTCTGTCGATAACCTGCAGCAAACGGTCATTAGGAATGGTAATTAAAGTATCAACTTTTTCTTTGATATTTATAATGCCGCTTTCAGCCTGATTCATACGGCGTTTGCCTTCAAAAGAGAACGGTTTGGTAACAACGCCTACGGTAAGTGCGCCCACTTCGCGCGCACATTCGGCAACAATAGGTGCTGCACCTGTACCTGTGCCGCCGCCCATGCCTGCGGTAACAAATACCATATCTGCGCCCTTCAGCGCGTCCAGAATCTGGTCGCGGCTTTCTTCGGCTGCTTTTTCGCCGATTTCCGGGTTAGCGCCCGCGCCAAGACCTTTGGTAAGTTTTTCGCCAATCTGGATACGTGTCGGTGCTTTGGAAAGCAAAAGTGCCTGCGCGTCGCAGTTTACCGCAATAAATTCCACACCCTTCACGCCTGCGGAAATCATTCTGTTAACGGCATTGTTGCCGCCGCCGCCAACACCGATTACCTTGATATTGGCAAGATTGTCCATGCCTTTTTCTTCAAACTCTTCAAACATTATTTATATTCCCCCTTAATAAGTTGGGTAAATTCCATCACATAGATATCAAAGTAATATTCAACATATAACGGTATTTTTCCTGCTGCATTAAAAAATTATTTTATTTTTTAAGAAACAGATGGCGGATGGCAGCAAGATTGTTAAAAATGCGCATCCCAAAAATCAAAATACCGACAAGGTACAAATCTATGCCCAGCAAAATACCGGAATAGCACAAAAACGCTGCCAAAACAGCATTGGTAAAAAAGCCTGTAATAAATACGGTATTATCATATTTGCCTTCCATGCTGGAGCGCATACCGCCAAAAACAGTATCAAGCGCTGCCATCAGCGACACTGAAAGCAAACGGGCATATTCAAACGGCAGATACAGGGGAAAATACCATCCGGCTGCAAAGCCGATTACAATACCGGCGAGTGCATAGAGCATATTATTTACCCTCCTTTGCCGTTTCCTGATGTTCTTCGGCTGCCTGAGCATATTCAAAAGTGCGGCGGCCTTTAAAAGCAGGTATTTTTACAACTTCCGGCATGGTAAGCTCTGCCTGAATACCCCAGAACTTAAAGGTATCAAGCACGCCGCCCCTTAATTTAAGGGCACTGGCAAGATTTGAAGGATTGCCAATGGCAAGTATTACGTAAGGCGGTGCACTGCGGTTGTTATTTACCGAAAGCGTAGGCCCTGCGCAGCGTATTTCACTGGTTGAAACAAGCCTTTCGCCGTTAATGGAAATTGCTTCTGCACCGGCAGCACGCAGTTCGTTAATTACGCGCAGCAGGTCATCGTCATGAATAATATACAAATTGGGATTTTCGCCAACCTGCGCCGTTACTTTGCTGTCATCAAGAATTAACTGGATACCCTTGCCTTCCAGCGGAACCTCACCGGCAAATTCCTTCAAACGTTCCAGTTCGTTTTCCAAAACCTTGTCGCTGCTGTTATTGGCCTGCAATTTTTCAATTTCCCTGGCCAAATCGTCGCGCTGCTGTTCCACAACACGCAGGCGCTCTGTTAATTCTTCCGCACGCTGGACATTAATGGTTTTCTGCCGTTCGGTAGTTTTTATCTGCGTTGCCAGCATAAAGCCCAAAACGGCAAAAACCAGTACAAGCATTATTTTGGCATGTTTATTTGCTAACATAAATTTTCAAATTCCTTTCAAAAATATCAGGCTTTCTGCCTTAACTTAATATAAGGCTTTGCGAAGGTTAAGTCAATATATTCAGCTCTAATATTTTTTGTTTTTATATCATTGAAAACCGTAATAAAAATATCCAGCTTATCAGAAATGTTATCTGCATTACCCAAAAGAATCGGATAACCGTAGCGCAGGTTAAACTTAACATTATTGCTGCCGTCAACAGCAATTTCGGAGATAGAATCGGTTACTTCCTTATCAAGCTTGCTTAAAAAGCTTAAAATTTCAAGCACGTTTTTTTCTTTAATCGTGTCGCCAAAAAATATATTGCCGGTTACAACGCCGGAAAGCACAGGGGCATCAGCTTCTTTAATACCATCGCTGACGCTCATTACAACGCCGTTGTAATCTACCTGCGCATAACCTTTATACGAGCAGGCAATGTACAGCGCCGGTATACGTTCTTTTACGCGCACCACCAGCACACCCGGCCAGAAATATTCGGTTTCTGCCTTTTCAAAGCGCACGTCATTGGCAATGGCTTTTTCTATTGCCGAAGGCGAAACAACAAATAAATTAACCGGTTCCTGTGTACCGCACATACTTAAAAGCTCGCTCTGCGTAAGCTGCGATGTACCTTCAATAACAATGCTGCCAAAGGCCGTTCCCGGGGAAGTTGCCCATCTCCATGCCCCGGCAAGCGCGCCTGTAATAACGGCTGCAATAAAAAACAGGCGCAAAAGGCGTAACCGCCGCTTTTTACGGTTTGCTTTTAAACGTTCGCGTGTCGATTGCACCTTTAACACCTCTTAAAAATATTCTTGGTTACTAAGTAAATTATTTATTATTAACTGATGCGGACTGTAAAATAATATTGCACAATTCGGGGAAAGAAATTCCTGCCGCAGCTGCAGCTTTAGGAACAAGGCTGGTTGCGGTCATGCCGGGAACGGTATTAATTTCAAGCACATAGCCGTTGCCTGCTTCATCAAGCATAACATCGGCACGGGCAACGCCGCTGCAGCCCAAAACTTCATAAGCCTGTTTGCTTATTTCCTGCACTTTTTTGGTTGTTTCTTCATCCAAATCTGCCGGGCAAATATATTCCGTTGCACCTTTTGTATATTTGGAATGATAATCATACATACCGGAATGCGGGGCAATGTGAATAACCGGCAGGGCAACCACTTCACCGTCTTTCTGCATCATGGAAACGGTAAGTTCCTTGCCGCCGATAAATTCTTCCACCAGAATATCACGGGAATATTTAAAAGCGTTTGCAAGCGCTTCATCAAGCTGTTTTTCTTCTTTAACAATTTCCACGCCGATACTGGAACCCTGGCTTGCAGGTTTAATAACTACCGGCAGGCTGAAACGCTGCATAATTTTTTCTTTTATGCCGCTTTCCTTTTTATTAACAATCAGGCAGGCCGGGGTGGAAATGCCTGCGTCGCGCAGCATGCGTTTGGTAATAACCTTGTCCATGCAGGATACACTGGCAATCATGCCGCTGCCGGTATAAGGCATCTCGCGTATTTCCAGCAAAGTCTGCAAACGGCCGTCTTCGCCGTAAAGGCCGTGCACAGCGTTAAAAACAACTTCTGCTTTGCTTTCGGCAAGCTGTTTGCCGAAATTGCGCGGGTCAAGGTCAATTTCAACAACATTGGTATAACCATATTCCCTCAGCGCATTGGCAATGGCTGCGCCGGTATTTAAAGAAACCTCACGTTCTGCGGAAGGCCCGCCCATCACAACTGCAACTACCTGATTTTTGTTAAACATTTTCATTGCTCCTTTGCAAATCTGCTACTAATGCTTCGCCAACTTTATATACATCACCTGCGCCGATAGTCATAACCAAATCACCGGTGCGGGCATTTGCAGCAAGATAACTTTCTATATCCGCCATTGACGGTACATACTCAACATCAACGCCCGAAGTTTTCTTAATGCCTTCGGCAAGCTTTTGGCTGTTTACGCCTTCAATGGGGTCTTCGCTGGCCGCGTAAATATCGGTTACTATAAGTTTATCGCAGCCTTTAAAGCAGGCGCAGAACTCATTGAACAAAAGCTGGGTGCGCGTATAGCGGTGCGGCTGGAAAACGCAGATTAAACGCTGCGGCTTCGTTTGCAGCGCAGCTTTTAAGGTTACGCCTATTTCCGTAGGATGATGCGCATAATCATCAACAACCCATACGCCGTTAACGCGCCCTTTGGTTTCAAAACGGCGGTGCGCACCGGTAAATTCCTTCAGCGCTTTTAAAATGCTGTCCGTTTTTATGCCCATTTCAACAGCGCAAACAAGCGCGCCCAACGAATTAAGCACATTGTGCCTGCCGGGAACAATCAGCCGAACTTCCGCAAACAAACTGCCGTTTTTATAAACTTTATAATCGGTGCCGCCGGTATGGTAAACAATGTCTTTGGCAACGTAATCAGCCTGTTCATCATCAATGCCGTAGCTGATAACACGGGTTTCGGTTTCCTGCGCCAGACGGCGGAGCTTGGGGTTGTCCATGCACAGCACTGCCGCGCCGCCCGGTTTTACGCTGCCCACAAACTGCTTAAAGGCAGCATAAATATTTTCTTCGCTGCCGTAATGGTCCATATGGTCGTTTTCAATATTGGTTACAAGCGCATACAGCGGATAAAACTTCAAAAACGAACCGTCGCTTTCATCCGCTTCGGCAATTACATAACGGCCTTTGCCGCTGCGTGCATTGCCGCCGAGGCTTGTTACTTCACCGCCGATAACAATGGTAGGGTCTATGCCGCCCTGCGCCGCTATGCAGCTTAACATGGCGCTGGTTGTTGTTTTGCCGTGCGCACCTGCAACAGCCACGCCGTCGGCATGGTTAAGCAGCTCTGCCAATACGTCCGACCTGTGCATAACCTTTATGCCCTGCTCTTTGGCTGCCACCAGCTCACAATTATCCGGATGAATGGCAGATGAAATAACAACCGCATCCGCACCATTTACCTGCCCGGGAGCATGCCCCTGATAAACAACGGCTCCCAGCGCTTTCAGCTTCTCGCAGATGCCGCCGGCATTTTTATCAGAGCCGGATACATGAAAGCCGCGTTCGCAAAGCACATGTGCCAAAGCACTCATTCCGGCGCCGCCAATACCAATAAAATGAATATTGTGTATTCCCGAAAGCATTTAAAATCCTCCCTGCTCAATTTTTTACAAGCTGCAGCGCCTGCTGCGCAATTTCCTTCGCCGCACCAGGCCTGCCCAGGCTTTTGACAGCTTTTTTCATTTTCTGCAAATCTTCGCTGCGTATTAATAAATGCTCTATTTCTTCAAGCAGTTTTTCGCCTGTAAGTTCTTTATCCAAAATAACTTTGGCCGCACCGGCAGCCTCTACCGCACGGGCGTTAAACTCCTGATGGTTGGCAGTTGCATAAGGGTACGGAATTAAAACCGAAGGCACGCCCTTTGCCGTAAGTTCCGCAAGGCCTATCGCCCCCGCGCGGAACACTGCCAAATCTGCCGCCGCCAGTGCCATTGGCATATCATGCAGATAAGGCTTAACAACTATATTATCTTCAACAGAGCCTTTTTTATTAAGCTCCTTAATATATTCCTCGTAATTGGCTTCGCCGGTAGCGTGCAGTACCTGCACATCATGCCTGCCGCTCAGCGCCCGTTCAACATAAAGCATAGCCTTGTTAATGCTTTGTGCGCCGCGGCTGCCGCCGGATACCAGAATGGTTTGTTTTTCCGGGTCAAGCCCGAAAAATTTTATCGCTTCACTGCGTTTATTAGAAAGAATTTCACTGCGGATAGGGTTGCCGGTATATATTTTACGCGATTTTCCCGTAAAATATTTTTCAGCCTCACGGTAACCCAAAAACACTTTCTTTACAAAGCGTGCCAAAATCTTATTGGTAACGCCCGGCATGGCATTCTGCTCCTGAATTGCTGTCGGAATGCCGCGCAGAGCCGCCAAAAACACTACCGGCCCGCATACATAGCCGCCGGTACCAATAACAAGGTCCGGCTTTATTTCGCTGATAAGGCTGTTTGCGCCAATCAGCCCTGTAAACAGTTTGCCGAAAGAACGCAGCGTATCAAAACTCAGGCTGCGTTTAAAACCGGCTATTTCAATATAGCGCAGCGGATAACCGTAGCGCGGAATAATATTTTTTTCAAGCCCCTGCTGCGTGCCTACAAAAATAATCTGCGCATCAGGGCGAAGTTTTTTTATTTGGTCGGCAATGGTAAGCGCCGGGTAAATATGCCCGCCCGTACCGCCGCCGGAAAGTATAACCTTCACTTTATTTTTCCTCCGCAGCCGAAAGTTCCGCAACTATCTGTTTAAAGCAGCGCCCGCGCTCCGGAAAGCCTGTAAACATATCAAAGGATGCGCACGCCGGAGATAAAAGCACCGTCTGCGGTTTAACAGCCGTTTTATGCGCCAGCTCCACAGCTTCCTTCATGGAAGTTACCATGCGTATATCGCTGACGCCTGCTTTTTCAGCCGCTTCTTTAAAACGCTCTGCAGCTTCGCCAAGCAAAATAAGCGTATCAACCTTTGTTTTTACAAGCTGCATCATTTCTTCAAGCGGGGTCAGTTTATCGCGCCCGCCGGCAATTAAAATTAAATGCCCGTAAAACGCTTCCAGCGCCTTAATGGTAGAATCGGTATTGGTTGCTTTGGAATCATTATAATAACGTACGCCGTTAATTGTCGCCGTATATTCAATGCGGTGCTCAACACCCTTAAAGTTTTTCAGCACTTCTGCAATATTACAGGGTTCAACTCCTGCAAAAAACGCCGCGCCAATAGCAGCAAGCACGTTTTCTTCGTTATGCCCGCCAAAAATCTGCAAATCTTTTCTGTTGCAGATAACTTCTTTAGTATCATTCCAGGCAATAACAAAATCGCCGTCCTGCATATAAATGCCCTGCGGCAAAACTTCCCTGCGGCTGAACCAGCACAGTCTGCCCGGCACAAGCCCTCCCCAGCTTTTAACAACAGGGTCATCTAAGTTAAGCAGTGTTACGTCTTCCGGATGCTGGTTTTTAAAAATGTTGCATTTGGCCGCACCATAAGCCTCCATTGTATGGTGGCGCGTTAAATGGTCAGGCGTTAAATTTAAAATAACGGCAATTTCCGCGCGGAAGTTCTGCACAGTTTCCAGCTGAAAACTGGAAAGTTCAGCCGCCAGCCACGAATTTTCGGGCATGGTTTCAACTTCTTTGGTAAGTGCCATGCCGATATTGCCGCCCACTTTAGTTACGCACGGCAGCGTTGCCAGCATTTCGCCTATTAAAATAGTAGTTGTTGTTTTGCCGTTGGTGCCGGTAATACCAACAATATGCCCGTTATAATTGCGGTAAGCAAGTTCCGCCTCGCCGGTTACATTAATGCCGCGGTTCAGCGCTTCCTGCACCAGAGGGTTTTCCATGCTGATGCCCGGTGAAAGTATTACTTCTTCCACATCGTCCAGCAGGCCTTCTTTTTTGCCTATTACAATTTGCCCGCCGCTTTTGGCAAGCAGTTCTTTTAAATCTGCATCAACCTCGTGCCCGGCATCATTATAAAGCAGCACACGTTTGCCCTGGCGTGCCAGAATATCCGCAGCGCCGCAGCCGCTGATGCCTATGCCATAAACAAGTACAGCCTTACTCAAAATTAAAATCCTCCGTTTCCGTTAAGCCACAGCAAAACACCCGCAATGCACAGCAGGCAGCTTGCGGCAAAAAAACGTTTTACAATTTTGGTTTCTTTCCATCCGCCAAGTTCAAAATGATGATGTATCGGCGTCATGCGGAAAATACGCCTGCCGCCCGTAAGGCGGAAATAAGTAACCTGCATTATCACAGATGTTGCTTCCATAACGTAAATGCCGCCGAGAATTACAAGCAAAAGTTCTGTATGCGTAAGCAGCGCCAGCGCCGCAATACCGCCGCCTATTGCCAGCGAACCGGTATCGCCCATAAACACTTTGGCCGGATGGTGGTTAAACAGCAAAAAGCCGAGGCACGCACCGGTAATAGCCAGCGCAAACACGCTTAAATCGGCATGGCCTGTGTTATAGGCAATAAACGCATAAGCAACCGTTACAGGCAGCGTAACACTTGCCGCAAGCCCGTCAAGCCCGTCGGTAAGGTTTACGGCGTTGGTTGTGCCCACAAGCAGCAAAAACACCAGCACGTAATATAACCAGCCTAACGGAAGCATATATTCCGTACCCGGTATGGCTATGCTTAAATCAGACTGCACATGGGTTTCAATATAATAAACATACGCCCCGGCCAGTACAAACTGCATAAAAAACTTCTGGGCAGCAGTAAGGCCAAGGTTGCGTTTCATTACAACTTTAATATAATCGTCAATAAAACCAATCAGCGCATGGCCGAAGGTTAAAAGCAGCGCAATGCACAACGCAGGTGTAAAATTGCACCATACGGCAACGGCAACCAGAATTGCCAGTAGCATCATAATGCCGCCCATGGTAGGCGTGCCGCTTTTTTTCATGTGTTCTTTCGGGCCGCATTCGCGGATGCTCTGCCCAAAATTCAGTTTATGCAAAACCGAAATAAAGCTCGGCCCGGTTACTGCACAGATAATAAACGCCGTAGCCAGCGCACCAAGAAGATCTATTGTCATTTATCCAACACTCCGGATTCTATTTTTTCAGAACAAGGTCAATCAAACCATCAACCTGCATGGAATGAGAGCCTTTGAGTAAAATTATATCATCATTGCGTAAAATGCCGCTTAAAATTTTGGCCGCTTCCGCACGATTATGGCAAATAAAGGTTTTTACGCCTTTTTCCTGCGCTGCGCGTCCAGTATGTACTGCTTCCGTACCGTAGGTAATAAGCACGTCAACGCCTTCGGCAGCGGCCATTTCGCCAACTTCTTTATGTGCCTGCACGGAAAGTGCGCCAAGCTCCAGCATATCTGCCAGCACGGCAACCGCCCTGCCGCCTTTGGCATCTTTTACGGCATGCAGTGTTTTTAAAGCGCTTGCCATAGATGCAGGGCTGGCATTATAGGCGTCATTAATAACCGTTACGCTGCCAAACTGCATAAATTCCTGGCGTTTGCCGGTAAGGCGCACATTTTTTAAAGCATTTTTTATCTGCGCAAGCGGAACATTAAATGCAGCTGCCACGGCAATGGCTGCCAGCGCGTTATAAACATTATGCTCGCCCAAAAGCGGAAGCACGATATGTTCTTTTTCGCCTGCTGCGGCACAAACGCAGTCAAACTCGCTGCCTTCTGCCGTAAGTTTAATATTCTGCGCATATACGCCGGCTTCTTCCGTACAGCCGTAGCTTATAACTTTGGCTGCGGTTTTATCTGCCATAAGGCGCACAAAAGCATCATCGTTATTAAGCACCGCAAACTGCTGCGCCGTTAAATTTTCAACAATTTCGCTTTTGGCTCTGGCAATATTTTCCATACTGCCCAAAAGTTCCATATGCGTTTCGCCAACATTTGTTACAACGGCAGCATCGGGGCTTGCCAGTTTGCACAGGGCGCTTATCTGCCCCAAGCCGCGCATGCCCATTTCCACAACGGCAATTTCCGTATCGTTTTTAATGTTCAGCAATGTTTTGGGAAGCCCTATTTCATTATTAAAATTGGCCTCCGTTTTAACAACATTATACTTGCAGGCAAGGCAGGCTGCAATCAAATCTTTGGTTGATGTTTTACCATTGGAACCGGTTACCGCAACAACCTTTAAATTTTTCTGCTTATCACGCCAGGCTTTGGCAATAAGCTGATATGCTTTTAAAGTGTCATCTGTTTTTATAACAACGGCATCCTGCGGCAAATCTTCAACATCATGGCTTACAAGTACGCCCGCCGCCCCAAGTGCCAGTGCTTTGGCGCAATAGTTATGGCCGTCAAAATTTTCGCCGCTTAATGCCACAAACAGTTCTCCGCTTTTAATGGTACGGCTGTCCGTATTAATGCCGGTAAATTCAACATTCTGCAAACTGCGGCAGCTTCCTCCCGTTGCCGCCAGTATTTCCTGCAAATCAAACATCATATCACCTTTTGTTCTGCCAGTATTCCTGCACTACTTCACGGTCATCAAAATGAATGGTTTCATGACCGATAATCTGATAATTTTCATGCCCTTTGCCGGCAATTAAAACAACATCATCAGCGGCGGCATGTGCAAGGGCATAGTTAATCGCTTCGCGCCTGTCGCTTAAACGCACGCTGGTTTTGCCTGCCGGAATTTCCTTAAGAGCGGTTTCAATTTCATCAATAATAAGTTCCGGGTCTTCTGTACGCGGGTTATCGGAAGTTACAACAACATTATCCGCAAGTTCCAGCGCAATGCGTCCCATAATCGGGCGTTTTTTGTTATCGCGGTCACCGCCGCAGCCAAATACAACCCAAAGTTTGCCGCGAGTAATGCCGCGCGCAGTTTTCAGCACGTTTTCCAAACCGTCCGGGGTATGGGCGTAATCCACAATTACGGTGTAGGGCTGCCCTGCCTCTACCAGCTGAAAACGTCCCGGCACGCCGTCAAAGCCGTCAAGCACGTCCATAATAATTTGCGGGTCAATCTTTTCGGCAAGCATTGCGCCCACAGCAGACATTACATTATATACGTTAAATTCACCCGTAATTTTAAGCGCCAAATCCATCTCGCAGGCAGGTGTATGCAGTTTTAATGCCATTTGTTTGGCCTGCACGTCAAAACTGATGGGATAAATATCGTAATCCTTGCTTTCGCCGTAAGTAATTACCGGCACTTTAGTGCGTGCGGCAATAATTTTACTGCTGGGGTCATCCATGTTAAGCACGGCAGTTTTGCCTTCCTTGGTGCCGCCAGCCAGATGTTCAAACAAAATGCTTTTGGCATCACGGTAATTTTCAAAAGTTTTATGAAAATCCAGATGGTCCTGCGTGATATTTGTTAAAACAGCCGTATCATATTCAATACCGGCAACGCGTTTTAAGGCCAAAGCATGGCTCGAAACTTCCATTACCACATAATCGCACCCGCACTGCTGCATTTTATACAAAGTTTTCTGCAAATCAACAACATCCGGCGTTGTATTATGCGAAACGGTTTCTTCGTCTTCAATCATAATATTAATGGTGCCAATCATACCAACCTTATATCCTGCCCTGCGCAGAATAAGCCTGATAATATTGGTGGTAGTTGTTTTGCCGTTAGTTCCGGTAACGCCAATCATGCGCATTTTTTTGCCGGGATAGTCAAAAAAATAAGGGGTCACTAACTCCATGGCCCTTCTGGTATCGTTTACCTTAATCATTGTCATGCCTTCCGGGCATGCAGCAGCATCTTCAACAATGGCTGCCACAGCGCCCTTTTCATGCGCCTGCTGTAAAAATTTATGCCCGTCAACGGTTGCGCCTTTCAGGCAGATAAATAAACTTCCCGGCACAACAACGCGGGAATCGGCAGTTATATCAGTAATGGTTTTGCCTGCCGCGCCAGTAACTTCTGCGTCCGGCAGCAGCTTCAGCAAATCCTGTAAATTCTTTTCCATCCGGATACCTCCAAAAGTGAAACGGCAGCCTTAATACACTCAGGCTGCCTCCCATAAAATTTTATATTATTATACCATATCTTGCTTAAGAAGGCTATGTTTTTTACTTTGCATAAGCATAACCGTCATAAGCAATTTTACCTTTGTCTGCTTTAACATAAATATTGTTGCGCGCTACCTGCATGCCAAGCTGCTTTTCTGCAATAGAGGTAATTCTTTCAGGCCCTTTAAGCTGCTCAACAACAATGCGTTCTTCGCTGTTTTCCAGCATCAAGGCCGCTTCCTGCTGCTTTAAGGCTACAAGCTCATTACTTTTGGAAATAAGGCATTCGCTGCGTACAACGCATGCAAAATAAGTAGCCAGCAAAATTCCTGCCACCACAGCAATACGGCGGCGCATAAGTTTTAAATTGCGCTGTTTGGGCCTTTTTACATACGCTGTCTGCCGTACAGTATTTTCTTGTTGTTCTTCCAATTCCCATGCATATTCATCATACTTTCTGGCTAACATAGCGTTTTCCTCCATCAATATTTATCAGCATTTCTCGGCAAACCTAAGCCTTGCACTGCGCGCACGCGGATTTTCTTCAATTTCTGCCGCCGATGGCACAATATTCCCCACTTTTTTCAGCTGCGGTTTTCTGCCGCACACACATACCGGAAACTGCGGCGGGCAAATGCAGCCTTTGACAAGTGCTGCAAAAGTTTGTTTTACAATTCTGTCTTCCAGCGAATGAAAGGTTATTACGCCAATTCTTCCGCCTGTTTTAAGCCTTGCCACAGCATTTTCCATTGTTTTTTGCAGTATGCCGAGTTCATTGTTAACTTCAATCCTCAGTGCCTGAAAAGTTCTTTTCGCCGGGTGCGGCCCATCCATTCTGGCACCTTTCGGTATAGCTTTTTTTATAATTTCCACCAGTTCAAAAGTGGTGGAAATGTGTTTGTTTTTGCGCTCTGCCGCAATAAAAGCAGCTATGCGTTTGCTCCAGCGTTCCTCACCGTAGCGGTGAATAATATCAGCAAGCTCACTTTCGGAATAATTATTTACAATATATTCCGCACTCAGCTTCGCGCTTTTATCCATGCGCATGTCAAGCGGCCCGTCGTGCATATACGAAAAACCGCGTTCCGGCGTATCCAGCTGATAGCTTGAAACACCAAGGTCAAAAAAGATACCGTCAATCTGCTCTATATTAAGGCTGTCAAGCACAGCATTAAAATCTTTAAAATTGCTTTTTACGGTAGCTATCCGGCATTTGCACGGAGCCAGGCGTTTTTTTGATGCGGCAATGGCATCTTCATCCTGGTCAATGCCTATAAGCATTCCGTCCTCGTTAAGCTGCGAAGCAAACCCGAAAGAATGACCGGCGCCGCCCATAGTGCAGTCCACATAAACGCCGTCCTTATTTGTTATAAGCCATTTAACGCTTTCATCAAGCAAAATGCTTTTATGCTTAAATTCGTTTGCTGCCATTTTAAATACCTATATCCATATCAGCAAGCTGTGCTGCCACAGCGTCGGCATCTTCGGCATTAACTGCGTTATATTCCTGCCAACGGGCTGCATCCCAAATTTCAGCCCTGCTGCCTACGCCAACTATTACCGCGTTTTTTTCAAGCCCGGCAAAAGTACGCAGGCTTGCCGGAAGCAGTACACGCCCCTGCTTGTCACATTCTACTTCGGCTGCGCCGCTGAAGAAAAACCTGCTGAAAGTACGGGCATTTTTATTCGTCATCGGCAAAGCGTTAAGTTTAAGTTCCAGCTTATGCCATTCATCTTTATCATATACAAACAGGCAGCCATCCAGCCCTTTGCTGATGATAAAACTGCCGCCGAGAGTTTCACGGAGCTTTGCGGGCATGAAAAGGCGGCCTTTTACGTCAATAGTATGCTGATATTCACCCATTAACATAGCGGCACTCTCCTCCCCTTTTCCCCACTTTACACCATTATACCCCACTTTAAGTTAAAAAACAATATTATTATGCATATTAATGCACTTTTTTGTAAATTAACCGGCTGGCAAAAATATTTTTAAGCAAGTTACCCTAAAGCAACTTTTATTTTTGCCAAACTGTGGTATAATAAAAAAGCCGAAAGGCAAAAAGTAAATAATTTAGCATTTATGCTTTAAGGAGGATTATTAAATATGCTTACCAAAGATACCGGCATTATTGATGCCGTTCAAAACCATCCTGAAATTTTAGAAGTTTTTGCAGAATACGGCCTCGGCTGCGTTGGCTGCATGGCATCCCATTTTGAAAGCATCGGCCAGGGCGCTGCTGCCCACGGCATTGATGTTGACGCTTTCATTGCCGACTGCAACAAAGCTATTGAAGCTGCAAAAAAATAAAACCGCAGCTTAAAGCCGCGGTTTAAAATTTAAAACTGTTTTAAGGGCTTAGCCCGGCATGTGCCGGATTAAGCCTTTTTTATTTTGCTTTCATCTGCTTAACAATCAGCGATACGGAAGGCTGTGTTATACTGAACAGGTTTGCCAGAAAGTCCTGCGTTAAATGTTCTTCATTATATAAACGCCATATCTCTCTGTTGCGTTCTTCCCTGCCGCTGAAAGGCTTTAGCTCTACCTCTCTTGCCTCTATACAGAACCCTCTGTCGGCCAGCACTACTACCTTGCGCCTGCCTTCGCTGTCTGTTATTTTAAGTTCCAGCGTCCTGCCTCCGTTTTCGTCACGCTGGTTGATGTTATAGTACTCTATTTCATCTTCCCCCGCCGCTTTTTTCAGCATCGTCTGGTTAAACGGTATTTCTTTTATTTCCACCATATCACCTCGTATGTATTGATATGTTTTTTGCCTTACAGCAAGCCTTTGCCTGCTGTAAATGCTTTGTTTGCCGCATTATTTTAATTGTGCTTTACTTTAAGCTGTTTGCCTGCCTTTTACTGCCCGGCGGTTTTGCGCTGTAATATTTTAAGCGCCATTGTGTAGGCGTTGCGCAGAGTTTTATTGCCCCTTGCATCCTGCGGTATGGTATTTGCACCAAGGTCTGCACAAATTTTACCTTCCGCATCTACCACATAGCTTGCGCCGATAGTATACTCGCTGCCGAAGGTATTAAACAAATACAGGCTAATGCCGCTTGCCGCGTTTTGCATATCTTCCCCCTGCCTTAATGCCGCAAGGAAAGCTTCATCTGTATATTTTTCTTCGGCAAAGAAGGCAAGGTAATATTTGCCGTCTTTTTTTACGGTGCTTACGCTCTCGCTGTCTATATAAAGCACTCCTACATCTGTTTTCCCTGCTTCAAGCAGGCTCTGCGCCAGCGTTGGCAGCGGCAGCATGCACAGTGCCGCCGCTGTAAGGCAGGTTGCCATTAGTCCTTTTAGTTTGCCCATGGTGTTTTACCGTTTATTTCTGTTCTGCGTTCTGCTGCATGGGGCTTAAGGCAAAGTCTGTCATTTTGTTTTCTTTGTTGAAGGCAAAGGTGATGCTTACAAGTTTTTCTTTGCTGAAACTGCTAATGTAGGTTACATAGTCTACGTTGTCATAACGCTGGAAGGAGTAGAATTTGCTTTCTTTTAATCTGCCGAAGCGTTCCTGTACTTGTTTTTTGAGTACGTCATAGGCTTGTTCTGTTACTTTGGCTTTTAAGGTGTCGTCAAAGCCGCTCGCAAACCGGTTGTAGGCAGGTGCTTCCAGGGTAAAGGCTGCTACAAAGTTTTCTGCCGCGCGCTGTTCTTTGTTAAGGTCGCCGCCGTCTGCTGCAAAGCCTATGGCTGCTATGGCAAGGGTAAAAATTGCGGTTAAGGTTAAGATGAGTTTTTTCATGCTTCTTCCTTCTTTCTGCTATGTAAGGATTTTAGATTAAACCATTTACTGTTTTATTTTTACGATGTTATTTTTATTTAATTTCATCTGTATATACTACTGGTTATGCTGTAGCGGCAGTATATAGTTTAATATGCAATTAGTTATAGTAATAAAGGCGGGTTTGTACCCGCCTTTATTAACTTTAGAATTCGTTTGCTGTTTTAAACAGTTACTTTGTTAAGCTGTTCTTATTTGGCTGCTTCTGCCTGTGCTGCGCGTTCTGCTGCAAGTTTGGCATGGCGTTCCTGCTGTGCTTTAATTTTTGCTTCTTTGGCAGCTTGTTTCATTTCTTCTGCTTTTGCAAGTTTTTGTTCTTCTGCACGTCTTGCGTCAGCTTCTGCCTGTGCTTTTTTAATTTCGGCTACTTTTTCGGGAGATTTGCGGCCAAATTTCCATGTTGCGCCAATGCCGCCCATGTATTCATCACCGCTGGTGGATACAGACAGGCTCAGCATGAAGTCGCGGTTCGGGTAATGGAACAGGCCGAGTGCCATACCGGTTTCATCACGGTACTGACCAACGCCTACTGCTACTTCGGTCGGTGCGGCAGGGTCATAACCCATGGTACGCAGGTTAGCGATTGCTGCACTCATTGCACCAACTTTGTCAATGCGGTCTTCCAGTTTGCCTACGCGGTTTTCGAGGTGTCCAACACGTTCAGCGGTTTGGTTAAGGCTTACGCCTTCGCCGGTTACTACGTCGGTATCGTTCATGTAAGAACCGCCTTTGCCGTCTTCGCCACCGCCTACACGCACTTCATCGTTTTTAATGGATACGCCGTTTTTATCGCCAACAGTAATACCTTCACCGGTAATGCTACTACCATTTTCGCCGCCTACGGTTACGCCGTCATTATTGATAACGGTCTTGTTATTGCCAGTACCGAAAGTACCACTGCCAGCTGTTAAGTTATCAAAATCGCCATTTTGTGCTTTAACGGTATCATTTGTAATGGAAGTTGCATTTTCGCCAGTGCCCACTGTCATGCCGTCAGCGTTAATATTGGTGCCATTGTCGCGGCCAAGATTGATATTGCCGTCAGTAATAGTGGTGTTGTCGCCAACAGTTACTTTACCATCAACATCTACATCACCAGCAAAGTTGCCGTTGTCTGCAGTAATGTCGCCAGTAATAGCTACATCACCAGTAAAGTTGCCGTTGCCAGTAGTAATGCCCTCGCCAGTAATAGTAGTACCGTCGCCAACAGTTACTTCACCATCAACATCTACATCATCAGTGAAGTTGCCGTTGCCAGTATTAATACCACTGCCATCGATAGTGGTCTCGCCAGTAGTGATAGTGCCACCTGCAGTGATGTCGCCGCCAACGGTTACATCACCATTAATGCCGGTGTGTCCGTCTTCAGTAGCAGGTACTTCAATATCACTATCGCCACCAGCAGTAGTGCCTTCGGAACCGTTAATGTTTTGAGTTTTATATTCAAGCTTGTCTAAGCGACCACCAACTTCGTCGTGCCATTGAGTGAAGTTTACGCCATTAATTGTGTTAGTCTGAATCGCGCCACCATTGATAGTGGTAGTGTCACTTGCACTTGCACCAACAAAAGTTGCTCCGCCTGCAGTGAAGCTTGTTTTGAAGTCACCAGCAGCAGTAATTTCCATACCAGCTACGCCTAAGCTTGTACCAAAGCCACCAACATCTTTAATGCTCATGCCATTAGCGTCAAAGCTGGTTGCACCTTCAATAGTAGTAACATCGCCTACACGTTCAATGCCGAAAATAGTTTCGCCTACATTTTTGCCGTCCAGCAGTAAGCTTTTAGCAGTTATTGCGCCGCCTTCGATAACGGTTTGGTCGCCTTCTGCACCAACAGTGATTTTGCCACTTTCTACAATGGTATCACCCATAGTCATAGCGGTTTCTGTAAATTCAGCACCATTTTCGATAGTAGTGGTACCATCACCAGGATCACCAGCACCAGCAGGATCACGTTCAATACCGCCAACTTTGTCAGGAAGTTTAGCGTCAGTCAAAGCTTGAAGAGCTTCACCAACTTCTAAGGTACCGCCGCCATAAGTTTGCAAGTACAAGGAATCGGCATTAATAACGCCATCAGCAGATACTTTGAAATTTTCACGAGCTGCACTGAAGGAGCCGTCAGCTGCAGTTACTTCAAATGCGTCATGACCGATATTCAAATTGCCATTAAATTCAGTATTACCATCTTTATCTACTTCGAAATTACCAGCACCTACATCTAATTTGCCGTTAAGTTTAGTATCTCCATTATTAACAGTTAAGCCGCCATTAAGTACGGATTCGCCGCCGCTAACAGATAAACCACCATTAGTAACTGCGAAGTTGCCATCAACAGATGCACCACCAGCTACAGATAAGCCATTCATAACTGTTACCTTATCAGTAAAAGTAGCTTTACCACCAACAGTCAGTACACCTGCATCAGTTAACTGGAATGTGCCGTTAGCAGCTTTGATGCCGTTAGCAACTTCCAAGCTGTTAACTTTAGCTGCGCCATTAACAGTCAGGCTGTCAACAGTGGTTGCACCTGCTGTCAAAGTGCCGTTTACTTCAGTATTTTTAAGAGTAGTTTCGCCATTAACATCCAAGGTTCCACCAACGTAAACATCGCCGTCTTCAAGACTTAAATTACCACCCGGTTCAATAGAGATACCATGTGATGATACTGTCAAGCCTTCATTAGCAAACAATCTGCCGCTATTAATGACAGTGTCGCCAGTTACAGTCAAGCCACCATTAAGGTAAGCAGCTTTAGTAGCTGTCAAAGTACCACCTACTACAGTGTTACCATCAGCTGAATCTATGATAGTACCACCTACAGTCAGTTTGCCTCCGGTAATTCCCATGCCATCAGTAACGGTTAGTTGTGTAAAATTACCGCCTTTAGCTTTAACTTCTTCATAGCTTAATTCTACACCATTGATCAAAATCTGATCATTAGCAACTAATGTTGTAGAACCATCGGCTAATGTGATGCCACTAATCTGACCTGCAGCCATTACCGGACTAGCATAAATACCGGTCATTACACTTGCGCATAATGCCATTGCTAAAATTTTACTTTTTTTGCTTGCCATCCTTATCACCTTTCCCATTTGTTTTATTTAAAAGCGCGCGCCTTTAAATACCTTTTCTCTGTAAGCCATCAGGGAATGTTACCGCGGCGCCACATTCCTCAAAGGGTTTGCAGGTTTAACTTTGCTGATTTTGCAGAGATAAAGC
>ENA-OWRJ01001520-OWRJ01001520.1-human-gut-metagenome-genome-assembly--contig:-NODE-1520-length-23766-cov-2.992240_pt1 | contig 23766 bp, 16 predicted proteins | sample MGYA00248269_ERZ651897 | MGnify/ENA primary metagenome ERZ651897 (study PRJEB26924, sample SAMEA4378252) | human gut metagenome | biome: human gut; feature: human-associated habitat; material: faeces...
GAAAAGAAAGAGAGAGGTAGATTGCAGTCGATGAGAGGGGATCGGCTTAGTGGCCCTTGCCGGAGAGCACGGCCCCAGAGATGACCATCTTCTGGATCTGGTTGGTGCCTTCGAAGATGCAGTAGGCCTTGATGTCCCGGAAGCACTTCTCCACGCAGTCTTCCTTCATGTAGCCCTTGCCGCCCATGAGCTGGATGGCGTCGGTGCACACTTCCATGGCCGACTGGGTGGCGAACATCTTGGCCATGGCGGCCTCCTTGGAGAAGGGCAGGCCCTTGCTCTGCAGGTCGTTATAGAACAGTAGATAATCCTTGGAGCCAATGTGCATGCCCGGCGCCACACGGTTCGCCAGGTTCACAAAGTTGTCGAACGCGGCCTCCAGCGTATCGCGCACCGGCTTGTTAAAGGCCACGCCCTCGTGCTTAAACTTGCACTCGCCGGCAACGGCCTTGTTCTCCAGCTTGTACACGGCAACCTCGCCGCCCTGCGACCTGCCCACGCCAAACACGTGACCGGACAGCAGCGGCCCGTCGGGAATCAGCGTGTCCTCGCTCTGCTCGGGCACGCGTACCACATGCACGTCCTGCGGGTTGTCGGCATCCATATAGCCCAGGTTGACGTCGATAAACTCGACGCCCGCCATAATCTTGAGCTGCTCCTTTACGCGGCGACGGCCCTCGATGGCGTAGTCCAGCAGCCAACGAACGTCGTCCTTGTCCATAGCCTCGTCGGGGAACAGCAGCTTGGCGAGGCCGCTAAAGGACTTGCGCACGGCAATCTCGTCACGCTTGTTAAAGTCGCTGTTAAAGCGGAAATAACGGTCGATATGATGCGTAAAGTCCTTGCGGCGCATCTCCTTGCAAAACTCCGACAGGCAGTCGGTGATCAAGCCGTAATGCCCGGTCAGCAGGCTCGAGCGCATCTTGGGAATCTCCCAGCCCGGCAGGTAATAGTGGATACGGTCGAAGAAGGCCGAATCGTTGTTAAACTCCGGCGGGAACGGGTCAAACAGGTGCGTGGTCTTAAGAACGTTTTGCACGGTGTCGTTGATGTTGCCCTCAAAGACCATGGAGGCATCGGCATTGATCTGGTCGCGGCCACGCGCATAGCTGCCACTCGCCATATAGTCCTTCATGATCTGCACGGCGTTGGTGTCCTTAAAGCGCATGCCGGCGACCTCGTCAAACGTCACGCAATCCTAATGGCCCACCAGGCCCACGCGATCGGCGCGCATGGAGTTCATACGGCCGAACAGGTTGGCCGTGGTGGTCTGCCCGCCCGAAAGCAAGATGGCGTAGGGCGAAACCTCTTTGTAGATATGGCTCTTGCCGGTGCCACGGGGGCCAAGCTCGCACAGGTTGTAGTTGCGCTCGATCAGCGGCACCATACGCTCGATAAAGTGCAGGCGCTCCTTCTCCGAAAGCTCGCTGGGCTCATAGCCGGCAGAGCGCAGCAGCATGTTGAGCCACTCGTCGCGCGAGAAATACTGGCGCTCGTCGATCATGGCCTCCAGGTCCAGGTTGGGCATCTGGATAGGCGTGAGCGACGCCACGCTAAACGGAGAGTCCTCGGGCCCGCGCTTTTTGCGCTTGGCCTTGGAGCGGCGCGGCGCATCGTCGCCAAAGACCTCCATGCCAAACTCGTCTTCCTCTTCCATGGGATGACGGTACTCGATGCTCATAATGCACCAAATACCACCCTGGAGAATCTTGGAATAGTCACGCACGTACTCGGCCGGCATCACAAACGGCTCAATAGTCAGATTGGCAAACGACGCCACGTAGATGTCTTTGTATTCGTCGAGCTTGGCCGTCACCTTATCGATAATGGTAAAGCGACCCAGCTCGCGAATCTTGGACTTGATGCGCTCGGACTCGTCGGGACGCACGTAGTTATCGGTGAGGATCTTGCGGATGCGCTCCAGGCCCTCCGCCACGGCGTCCTCGTCATCGGTTGAGCAGTACATGCCCAGCAGGTACTCCAGCACAAAGGTGGGCACGTTGGCACCACGCTTCATAAGGGCCGTGAGGTCCTTGCGCACGATTTTGCCACCAAAGTGCTCGAGCAGCTTGCCGTCCAGTCCATCCATGTCGTAACCGTCGTCCTCGGGAGCCTCGGCCACGGCCTGGACATAGTCATCGGTCGAGGGCTCGTCCTCGGCAGGCGCCACAGCCTCGACGGGCGCAGCAGCCACGGCCTCTGGGACAGGCACAGCCTCCACCGCGGGCACAGCCTCCACCGGCACATTCACATCAATCGAGGGAACTTCCCACAGATCGTCGTCGTGACTATCAAACATAGGGCACACTCCTAAAAACCAAAGTCAGCAACAGGGGCAAACGAAACAGCGATGGTGTACGTCTCGCGCCAAACGATCTTGCCCGTCTCGCGCTCACGGCAGACCAGATAGTACGGACCCTTGGCCGAGAATCCATCCGCCGCACGCAACGCAAACTTGGCATGCACAACGCGCTCCTGCGAGTTAACAGAAGTCTTGTTGGCATGCGCCTTAACCGTATCGCTCACCTCGTTGCCGCTTGCATCGGTAAACACCAGCTCGTACTCGCACGGCAAGACCTTGCCTTGGGCGGGTTCTTCCTGGATCAAGTTGACCGAGAAGAGCGAGTTGGTCACTCGACGCCCCTCACTCAGTACGCGCAGCGTCGCCGCGCGCGTATCGACAAAGTCCTTGGAACCCGAGCGCGCACGCCAAAATCCGATAACGGGCACGCAAAGCTCCTGCAGGCTCATGCCGCCGTGTACGTAGTTGTTAGTGCCGCCGGGACGCTTAAAGTGCACGTTCTCGCGCGGGGCAAACCCCTCAAAGCCGGCACCCAAACGTCCCATGTCAACATTAACAAACACCCCGCATGCCTCTACCGAAAGCTTGGCCACGGCCTCGTTGGGCACCACCAGATGACGCTTGCCGTGCATGACGGGAGCGTCAAGGAAGGGAAGGTCTGGCTTGCCGAGCATCTGGCACTCGTTGAGCTCACGACGCGTGTAGATGAAGCCGTGATCCGCCGTCATAACAACACGCGCGCCCGGGGCGTCGGTGCACACGCGGCGCGCCAACGCGGCAAGTTCCTCCACGGTGTCCGCGCAGGCATCGAATACGTCATCCTGCGTAGCTGCCTTCTCGCCCGTGGCATCGATCTTGTTGTGGTAGAGATAAACGAGCTTGGAATCTTTGAGCAGCACTTTGCGCTCGACTCCCGCCATGTTGAGGTATGCGCTCGAGCGCAAAGCGCAGGCCGTGGGCTCAACGTGGGTAAGTACGGCCTCGCGCTGCGGAGTCGTCGCAGTGGGCATGCCGTCAGCCAACACAAACGAACCATCCGCTGCAAGCTCAAGCGCTTGGTGAGGCAGTAGCGCGGGCATGCCCACCTCGGTAATGGAGGGAAAGACCGCCTGCATGCTAGAAACCCTGACGTTGCCGCCGCGCTCGCGCTCGAGAAGCGCCGCGACATCACGGGCCACCTCATAGCGCAGCGCGTCGCTCACGATAACGACCGTCGTTTTGGCAGAGCCCACAAAGGCGGGCAGCACATGCCAGTAGAACTCATCCTGCCGTTCGGGACCCTCGATGTAGCCGCAATCGGCCCACTCCCCTTGCGCAGCGGTCGCCCAGCAGACATTGGCGTCGGCCAAGAACCAGTTGCTGTAGAGATTCTCCGCCCAGTCCACCACAGCTCGGGCAGGCTCCTCGAGCACATCGCACTCGGCGGAGCGCGCCCGCAGATACGCGGTGCACATATGGCGATAGGCAGCGTCCATGGCATACCAATCGGACGTGTAGGCATCCCATACCTGCTGGGGTTGCGCCAGATGGAACCCGCCAGCGTGTGCCTGCCTAAATGCGCACATATCGGCCACAGCGGCAAGCAGGTCAAAGTAGCTCTCAACGCGACGGTACCAGCTTAGGTCGCAACGACGCGCCGCAAAGGTGCGCGCGTCCTCAACACGGTCCGCGCCCTGGGCAAACGAGCAGAACAGCTGCGAGAGCACGGCCTCATTGACGCACGGGAACACGTCGAGCGAGGCCAGCACATCGATCGGCAGGGCCTCAAACCGCGCAAAGAGCCCACGGGCATCTTCGACCAAACGGCAAATCTCAAATAAATCCTCGCTCGATGCCTGGGCATCGGCGGCCTGATCCCACGTACGCACCGCCTCAAGGCAATAGGGGCCGTAGGCGGGAGCCACATAGCTCTCGAGCCCCTTGAGCGCCCCCTCGGGAAGCACGGTGGATGCCGCCGTGATGAGCACATGAGATGCCAACGCAAGCAGCGAATCGCGCTCATACAGCAGTCCCTCAAACCCATAGCAACGTACAATGAAGGCAGCGAGGACATCGCGCACGCAGTACTTATCCACCAGCGCGGCCAGCGCCTCAGGACCCTCGTGCAGCAGTGTGATCATGCAGCCGCGCAGCACAAACGCGGGCCGCGCGTCGCCCGGCTCCTTGCCGCCAAAGATCACCGTAAGGATTCCAAGCTCGATATCGGATGCGCCCGAGGCGTGCGGAACGCAAGCGACAAACTTAGCGCAGCGGGTCTTGGCATCAAAGAACACCTTGTGCTCGCGCAGGCTCTCGCGCACGGCGTCGATATTCTCGATACCCAACTGATCGGCCAAAAGCGAAAGATAGTCAGCCTGGAACTGATCGGCATACAGCTCGACATCGGCAAGCCAATCGCCCTCAAGCCTGCCGCGCGGGCAACGACGATACAGCAAGATATCGTTCGCAAGGTCATCGCGGTTGATAAGCTTCTTGACGGCAAACATGCGACCCTCGCAGGCCTCAGCAAACCGCACCGGGCGCTCAAAATCACCGCAGGCGGGCATAACGCCGCCATCGGCCCCCGCGCCGTCGAAACCCTCGGCAGCCAATCGCTCAAACTCAAGGGCAAACTCGCCGCCTGCATCGTGCCAAACCACCACACGGCGCGGCGCGCACGAGGACAACGGCTGCAAAAATCGCAGCTTGAGCTGTTCTTCTACATCGATCTTGGGCATGAATATCCTTACCGTATCTGCAGTTATTTAATCTTCGCCAGCACATCCTGAAACTTGGCGTAGTTGACCTTGACGCCGTCATCCAGGTCGATCTTAATCATCTGGTCTGCCAAGTGGTGCAACTTCTCCTCGTAGCCGATGGTCTCTTTAAGCTGGTCATTGAGCTTTTTGACACGCTTATCCAAGCGCACGCGCTCACCACGCTCAGCACTGGCAAGGGCATCGTTGGCATAGCCGATCTGCGAGCGATAGCGCTCCTGCTGCTCATGCACATAGTCGGTTCGGATGCGAGCCAACAGGTCGGGCTGATAGCGATGCATGTAAACAAGGCACTTGAAGCCGTTCTTTTTGCCGCTGTCGAACAGCCAGTAGATGGGGCGCTTCTTATAGGTCTGGCAGTGGTCCTTAAAGAAGTCCTTCAAAAAGTAGGTGCGGATGACCTCGCGCGAGGTGCCCTTGCCGCCGAGCGCCTCGGCAATAAAGGCCAGGTTCTGCTCGAGCGTCTCCTCGCCGTACACGGTGCGCACAAAGTCGATAAAGTAGCGCACGATGTCGTCGTCAAAGTACTCGTCGTCGGTAATGGGCAGCACGTTGTCGGCATCGGGCATAAAGGTCACATGCGCGGGATCGGGCATCTTGGCCCGATAGTCGTCGACCGTGGCACCCTGATCGGCCAGGACCAAGCCATCCACGTCCAGCGAGTAGCGGCCAAACATGCAACCCACGGCATAGCTTATGAGCGAGGTAATCTCGTCGCGCTTGGCGCGCACGTATTTGTTGCCCTTATAGCTCTCGGGAATCTCGTCAGCAGTGTCGAAGATGCACGCCACCGAGACGTACTTATCCTCGACCTCGATGGGCACCTCCCCCTCCATGTTGTAGATCTTGGCAAAGATTCGGTTGAGCTCTTCCTCGTTAGCGCGAAGCTGCTCAAACCGCTCGTTGACCTCAGCCTTGCGGGCCTCGTATTTATCGGCCAAAAGCGTTGTCATTGTGCCGCCTTCCGTTTCCCATGGTCTTTCAATTAATCGTTCGCCGTGAAGGAATCAGGCTCGAAGCTCAGCCCCATGCACCGCGCGATGCCGGTGCATCTCTCGCTCGAAAGCAGCTGATTCGTCTTAGTTGCGCGATATGAAATCGCTCGCCTATCCAATGGAAGCTTGCAAATCGACTTCATGCCACACGTATTTGCCAAACACTCCCGATGCTGGACTAAACTCAAATGCGCATTCTCGAGATTCGCTCCCTTCCGAAATAACAAGGAGCAACCGAGAGCCCCCCAACAGATGGTGAGCGGCCCCACAGCGACAAATCGCATGGTAATCTTGCGAACCGACTGTATTCTCGGTAATCAAAAATGAAAGCGTCGCCAAACCAGATGGATCAAAATAGGGGGTACCATGAGCGGGAACGTCACACATGTGTGGCTCCCTACACTTTATTAAATCGAGCTGCAAAATCGCATCCATAATCGCAAAGTCCTCCGACTTTTCCTGATCAACGCACTTCAGCTCAATGCATATTTCTCTAGTCTCACCACGCAGAAAACGATCGACCGCCTGTCGGTCGTAATTTTGCGGTTCATAAATACAACAATCAGACATGGTTATTACCTTTCGAAACTACATCGTCCTTGCGGAAGCAGCTTATCTTTGGATAATTTGATTTATTGCACTTCCGGCAATAATACCCACGGCATCGGCAGTCCACTTCAGTGCCGTAGGCGTCTCATTTATAGCCTTGTCATTCTGACCGCGGCCAATCAAAGCAAGGCCCTTTTTCGTTATTTGTAAGCCAACACCTTCTTGTGAAAACGCCAAATAATCGGCGTCTTTCAACGATTGAATGCACCCAGCAATATCGACTGCCGGAATACCCCAAGCAGAAACGTCGATTTCGGAAATACGCTCGTTTTCAAGCTCGATTATCTGCCACAGCAGCTCCCTTATGATGCATGCATCTATGGGACGCTTCGCATCACAGGGGATGATCCACCTGAACGGGAAGGAGGTTTCTTTTACCGCACCAGAAATCAAATCAGCCCTACACCAGGCGGAAACATCTCGTTTATCGGCGTTCCACTTTTCAGCACACTCCGCTGTAGTTCGTTTCGTCTCTTCGACAAGTTTGTAGGATTTAGCCACAATGCTCACCTACAACAGAGGATGACGTTTGAAATCCCAGGAGGTTTCAAACGAATTGTAGTCATCCCTGCAAACAGCAATAGCTTTAGAGACACAACCCTCAATAGACGAATCTTGAGATGAAGAAATTACAGGGACCTTTGCTACATCACCGCTTGAATTATTCATTGTTGGCGTAATGAGAGAAAGCGAAAGACTTCCAATCATCGAATTGAGAACACCCATAACAAGACAGTTTGCCCGGTGAGAATCGCCGGTACACATCGGTCCGGGATTTGAGAAAATGAAACTACTCGTATTGAGGCGCATAGAAATGTTGGACGAGGAGACTAGCCCCCATGTGGCACCCTCAGTAAAATAGTAGTCGCTGCCTGATGTATTTCCGCCAGGGCAGGCATCAATGGCAGTCCCCTGGTCTTCCCAATCAATTAGCCACCAATTATTCCCATACCATTTTCTATATGCACCTCCCTTGCTGCATGGATACCACTTTTTAGCGCGCGCAATGGCCTCATCTTTATCTCTGGCATTGACGCAGGAGCGGCTAAACGAAACCTCCCACCAAAAACGAAGGAAGAGGTCGTTGTCGCCCGTCTGAACGCCCATTCGCGGACGCGCCAATTGCCCAACCGTAGCACCGGTTGCAAACGCATCCAAAAGGGCGTCGCTGGCCCAGTAAGCTATGGGGGTGCCAGGAACCTGCTTGAAGGTGTCGGCGTTGCGGCGGTAGAACCATCCGCAGTCGGGGTTTTGGATGGCCTCGACCAGTTTGAGCCTCTTGGCCTCAGAGCCGTTGATATCAACAAGGCGCACATAGGCGCCCTCGGCGTCCGAATGCTGGTTGTAGATCACGTCAGCTGTAACGTTGACGACCTCGCCGCCGATAGCATCAAACGCGCGAGGTCCCAGATGGGCCATGGAAACGATTGTCTTGTTGTCGATAACCTTGGCGCGCATCTTCTCAAAGCTGCCCAGGAACATCCAACTCTGCATGGTAACCATTGCGGCGTAGCCCTTATCCTCGACAAGGTTAAAACCGCGCTCGATAAAGCACGTGCAGAGGTCGCTCTTCACGTCGGGGTAGTTCTTCTTGATCCACTTGCTCATGAATGGGTTAAAGCTGCTGCTGCCCATATACGGAGGATTCGCCACGGTGCAGGTAAAACGACGAGTCAGCTTCTCGCAGATGGTGGCGGCGCTTTCGAGCTTAGTTTTGGTCGCAGCGGCAAAAAGGCCGTCGGAACAGCTCGCGGCGCCAGCCTTGAGCTCGTCGATCTCATCCTCTGAAGGAATGAATAGCGAGCCGATCTCGCCCAAATGGCTCAGTTCCTCGGCGAGCTTCTTGTTACCCGGCAGCTCGTCCTCCCCCAGCGGAATGCTCGAGAGCACAGTAACGTCGGCGCGCACGGCGCGCTTGAAAAAGCGACGATCGTGCTCGCGGGAGCACATGGCAAGCGCCAGCTCCGCGATCTGCGCCGCGCGGGTATCGATTTCCATGCCCGCAAGGTTTTTAGTAAGAATGAGCTCGGGAATCTCGCGCTCACGATAACCGCGCTCCTCGTACATATGGAAGAGCAGCTCAAACGCGTAGACCAAGATATGGCCCGAGCCGCATGCGGGGTCGCAGAGGGTTATCTCCTCGGGGCTCGAGATGCGGATGAAGTCCTCGTGCTCAGCATCGGGCTCGATGTAATAGTTCATGTGCTCGCGTAGCGAACTCCCCGGGTTGTTGAGCATCCACAGACGGCCGAGCGAGTTCTCGACCATATAGCGCACGATCCACTCGGGGGTGAAGAGCTGCGTGGCGGGCGCGATGTCCGCCGCCGCTGCCTTGCGCTTGGACTTGAAGAACTCGTCTTTAACGTCGGCATTGTAGTACTGATACATCCAGCCCAGAACGGTCACGCCCTCGCGCCAGTCCTCGTCAGCGAGGATGGTGTTGAGTTTGCCCACCACGCCGTCGGACATCATGAGGCCCTGGGGCAACAGCAGCTCCATGGCTCCGCCCACGCGCTCAAAGACGCCCGGCAGGCAATCGGAAAGCTCCTCGCACTGAGCAACAAACAGGTAGCGCCACAGCGGTTCATCCAAGCCCACCATCTTGAGCTCGGCTATGCGATCGGTATCGGCCGTCGCTATCTCTACGTCCAGTGCGTTCTCCACGGCCTCGCTGCCATGGCTGCCGTCCGCACGACTCAGCATGCGCATACGGCTGGGAAGCCATCCGCGTGCATCCATAAAGCGAATAGCCACGATGCGATTGAACCAGGTGTAGGCCGCACGGTCGCGCAGCGCCTCGTGACCCACCTCTGCCTGCATGCGCAGCAGTTCGTCGCGTTGCTCAATCTCAGCCGGACTTAGGGGCAGGCCGTTGACGGTCTCGGACCCAACGGGCGCGGGTGCAGGTTCGGTGATGCCGTAGCGCACCATCTGTGCCTCCACGCCCTTGATGAGCTCTGTACGGGCCCAGGTGCAGAAGCTCTTAAGAGCAGAATCGTTCATGGTTGATGAGCCTTTCTAAACGCCATAAGCCACCGGTGTGCGCTTTGGCACCGGTGGCTCCGCGGGTTAGTTGATACGGATCTCGTCGTTTGCAGCGAGCGCCTGCATAAGGCGAGAGCGCAGGTCGTCCACGTAGCGCTCCACGTCCTCTGCGGACAAGAGACGACTCGGCTTGGCCAGATCGGCGCGGCGCACGGTCTTGATCTTGCGCTGGGGCTTGGACGCGGGCACGGGCGCAGACGATGCGGCACCCTTGTTGGAGATCTTCTTGACCACCTCACCCGTACTCGTGACCTCGGTGGTGCGACGCTCGTTGTCCATACGCACGCGGGCCTCATCCACGGCGTCGTACATCTCGTTGGCCGCCGCACTGAGCCAGTCGCCCCAGTTAGTTGCAACAACGCTCAGCTCGTTGAGACTTTGAGCGCTGTGGGCACGGTTTTTGAACGACTCGTATTTGGTGCCGGCGTCTGCTATGGCATCCTTGGCCTGATTGACAAAGCCCTTTTGACTCTCGGCCTGCGCCCGCAGGTCTTGCAGATCGCTCTCGATGCGGCACAAAAACTCATTGCGGCGGATGCCCAGCAGCTTTTTCATGTCGTCCTCAACGGGATCCATAAGCGGCTGCAGGTCTTTAATGCGGCCGTAGGGCTTGGGATCTTTGAGGATCTCGCGCACCTTTGCCACGTTCTCCACCGCGCTGGGAATGTCATCGGAGGCATACTCGATACCCTCGGTGCGGTTCAAGAAATCCCTGGCGTGGTCAAACGCTGTTCGTTGATTGGACTCGAAGAACTCAACCACCTTATCAAAGTCTTCCTTGGCATCGAGCAAACGCTCCTCATGCTTGGTGAACGTGGTCAAGAACGCCTCGGACTCGTTCTGGTCCTTAAGGACGTCGGCCACCTCCGAGCGCATCTTCTCGCACTCGCCCTCGCCAGGATACGGATAGAGCGGTTTGATGCCCGTGTAGTAGTCGCGTGCCATGGCGAGGCACGCCTCGCGCAAGCCCTCAAGGCGCTCTTTGAGCTCGGCCACGAGCTTATCCTCGTTGGAGGGCACGGTCTTGAGATCAAACAGATCACGCATGAGCTCGCCCGTGGCGCGCAGCAACCGGTCGCTCATGCGCACGCGCAAGCGCACCTGGGCCTTATCGGCATCCTTGCGCAGGAGCGCCACCATGCGGCTGTCGTTAGCTTGAACCGTCTGGCCGCCAAACAGCACCTGCGCGCGCTGCTCCACCACAAGCAGTGCCACCACATTTGCGATGTCGACCTCGCGCCAGCCAAAGGGCCTTTGCTGGTACTGGCGCTGGATATCGCCCATAGCGGTATCCAGATGGCGCTGGTGCTGCACTTTGAGGTAGTCCTCAACCTCCTTGAGCGCACGCGTGTTACCCGCGTTCATGCCAGCGAGCCCCGCTTGAACGTTGCCCGCCAGCGTGGAGCGGATATCGGAATCGCTCGTGACCGGCGCGCCGATATAGCCGGCCTTTTCAAAGACCACATCGCACAGCTGCGCCAGCACCTGCTCAAAGACCTGGGCGGGTTTGGCAGCACGGATCTCAATCATGCGCCCGTTGACGGCGCATCGTGCATGGAGCACCGCCTCAGCCAAAAGGGCGTCAGCCTCTTTCTCGTTAAAGTCCTTCTCGCGCATTTTGGCCTCGACGATCTGGCGGGTACTCGGCGGTAGCTCCTGCAGGCTGCGCGTCTGGGCGTACATGCGAATCTTAGCGGCGTTGACGAGTGGGGCCCAATAATCCACCTCGTCGCTCAAGGCCACGATGGCCTTATCCACGGATTTCAATGCCAGCTCGGCATCGTCCGCACGGCCCAGATCGCTGGCCATGGTCACCACGGATAGTTCCATGCCGCCCATGTTGGATCCATGAATCGAGCCATCCACGTAGCGGTCAAAGGGGAAGTCGTTGGTCCCGCGGTTGAGTTTGCGCGCAGTGTAGATGCTTTCGAACAGGCGCTTCTTGATGTACTCAATCACCTTCGCGTTGTCAATCGGGGTGCGTGCGATCTCCTGCGCTATCTCCTGCTCCTCGTCGGTGAGGAAGCTATAGGTATCGCCCTGGCGTGACACGTAGTTCTCGCGCTCCAAACGGGCGAGGGATTCCTTGACGCGGTCCTTGAGGGCGCGCTTGTCCACGTCGAGGCTATCGATCATGAGGATGGAGATGTTCTCGACCGTGGCCTTGACGTAGCCGATGTAACGAATCAGGTACAGGAGCTTGAGCACCTGAACGTCGTAGGGTTCAAGGCCCTCCGCGTTCTCGGCCGCACGGACCGCGCGGTCAACCACCCGGCTGATGCCGTGCTCAAGATCTTTGGAGATAGTGTCGAAGAAGCGCCAGAACGGCACGAGCGCACCGGTCTGGTCATGCTGGATGACCTGAGCGCTCTCCTGGAACGCGCTCAGCATGGAGCGCTCGCCCGTGGACATGTGCTTGGCCTTGACACCGTGCTTGCGCACCTCGGTCATCACGTCGGGCAGGAGCTTAAACTGATAGCCCACAAACGGGTAGCTGGCCACAAAATCCTTGGAGTTGGCGAAGCCGGCAAGGTCGGAGCGCGAGCCCCCCTCAAAGGTAAAGTTGTTTTTGAGGACGGCGGCGTCTTGCTCGTAGACCTGTGCAAGCGTATCGGCCGCCGGCGCGGTCTTCTCGAGCACACGGCGTTGGATGACCTCGTCCACGCTGGAGCTGGAGAGCGAAAGGCGGGTATTGAAACGGCCCTGGATCTTTGAAAAGTCGTTGCCCACGGGCAGGCTCAGGTTGTCGATGGCCTCCTGGCTCGTGACCATCACCCACACGCGGCCACCGCAGGCGGCACCCAGCTCCTCGACGATGGTCTGAAGGCTCAGCATAAGGCTTGGGTCCTGGTCGTTTGTAATAAACTGACCCACCTCGTCGACCATAAAGAGCAAACGGAAGTTGCCACCGTGGGCCGCTGCCTGAGCGTCCACGTAATCCTTGACCTTTTTGGCAAAGACATCGGGGGCCAAAACCTCGTCCTCAGAACCCTCGAGCCAGTTCCATGCGGCCTTTTCGCTCATGCCGAGCACGCTCTGCAGCACCTCGACGACGTCGTCCTCAAAGTAGCTGTAGGTGTCGCGGGCCTGGAGCCAGGACTCGCCGTTGACGCGCTCAAAGGCCTCGCGGAACTCCTGGGTCTTGCCCAGGGAATCGATGTAGTCCTCGAGCTTTGCAAGCTTGAGGTCCTCGCCGTAGAAGCCGCGCGCCTCGTAGAACATGCGCTCAAAGCCGCGAAGCAGCGCCGTGGGAGCCGTATCGCCCTGCTTCCACTGGCCCGCCTTGCTATCGATGTTAAAGAGGATGGCCTGCGTGGGCACCGAGCAGGCGCGCTCCATGGCAGCCGCGACCATGGGGTCGACGATTTTGCCGTCAAAGTAGCGGATGGCGCTCTTGCCGCCGATCTGGCGATTCTCGAGCAGGTAGCTCAGCATCTTGAGGAAGTGCGATTTACCGGAACCGAAGAAACCACTGATCCACACGCCGATCTTGTCGGTGCGTGCATCGATGGCATCGCCGTAGGCCTTGAAGAACGTGGCAAAGTGCCTCTGCAACTCGCGCGTCACCACGTACTCGTCAAGCTCCTGGCGGATGGACCCATCTTTTGAATCCTGGACCTTGACCACGCCGTTGATGGAGCGGTTGATGTCTTTTGCAAAGAGGTCGCGAATGATCGTGTTGTCCATGGGTGCTCCTTTGGGTTTGGGAACGTTATGGCAAAGGGTTGTTACCGGCGGCAGGGACTTGCCTGTGGGGAGCCGTGCTTACGAGATATCGATGGCGCGGTAGTAGTTGTCGGCCGGCAGACGGTTAAAGAGCTGGAAAGAAGAGCCGTTGAAACTGCCCGGATAGGCGGCGACCACAGGCACCTCATCAAAATCCGCAAGCATGCAATGGAGAAGCGTGTGCATGCGAAAGAATGGGAAGACCTCGCCCGCGCCGGTGAGGAGAACGACGTCTCCAGGCGCGTACGGCTTGGTCTGCTCAAGGATGTACGCGGCGACTTTCTCGGGCGAGGCGAACTTGGCCACGTCCTCGAGCACGCGCTGGGTACCGCGGCGCTCCTCTTGGTGCGGGATAGCCTTGAGGACACGGCGCTTTTCGAGAATTGCCAGCACGGCGTCGTAGAGGTTCACGACCTTGAGCGTGCACGGAAGTTTGTCGGCCTCGGCATCGCGTGAAAGGGTGTCAAATAATGCACGCGCCTCAAACTCCAGCGCGGGGTCATAGCAAAAGGTGTGGAAGCCGATCTCATTGCCTATGCCCTTGTTGGCCAAAAAGTCCTCGCTGCACAGGCACTCGCGCAGAAGCTGCGCACGGCGCTCAAATTCCTGACAGGCGTGCTCGGAGCGGACATGCGCCGCCACGACGCTCTTGCGGGAATGGATGCCGATATTGGTGGCGAGATCGGTCGCCGGGGTGATAACAGGGTCGACGGCGCTTTTGATGGGAGCCACGCTACATCACCGCCCTGCCGGTAAGAGCCGCGATAAGCGACTGCTCGCCCAGCTGAACCAAGGCTCGCTCGACATCGGAATCGAGGAAGAGTGGTGACAGGCGCTCGGACTCCGGGCCCTGGCCCTCGCCGATAAGGCCGGCATGGCGGAGCGTCTGGCGGAGCGAGCCCTTAATGCGCTTGACCGTGGCCTCAGTCCAGCGGGCCGCGTCCGGATACTCCGTGGTAAAGCGTGTCATAAAGGCGTTGAGGTCAACCGCCGTAAAGGCATAATCAAAGTTTTGAAGGCGCTCCCCCACCTCAACGAGCACGAGCTCGCGCACGATGTCGTAGCGGCAGATCATGCTGTAGAAGATGGCCTGGTCCGCCTGCGTGGGGGCGCCGGATGCCATGAGGCTGGTTAGGGATGATGCAGCCTCGACGGCGGTATTGGGGTCGATGCCGCGCGCGGCGCATACGGCGTCCGTGGGCACCATGGCGTCGAGGCGGCGAAGGCACACGGTTGCGCGGTTGGCGACCATGCGCTCCGTGGGATATTGAAAGAGGTTCTCGCTCTTTACGCGTACAATGACCTGCCCGTCGCTTGTGCCCTGCATACGAAGGGCAGCGACGATGCGCATCTCATGCGGGAGGAATTGCTCGCGGGTGAGCACCCCCCCCCCGAACGCTTTTTGTGGTTATATCCACAGTACACGCTCCAAGGGTGTCAAAGGCTGTCACAAGTGCGCCGCAACCCGGCAGGCAGGTGCGGCGCACATGACAATAATCATACCTGTTGGTAAAAAAGTTACCACGCCCAGCGTGTCAAATGTTGAGCAACAAAATTAAATCCGGTTAACGGTCATTTTCGCAGCTCAGAAGCTTTGACGAGATTGCCCCAAATCACACTTACTAGACAACCGCGCTTACGAATGCAGGCACGCACACGCCCAATGCCACCCTCCGCTATATTCAACATAGAGTTATACATATGCTTCTATGTAAGGAGTTTCGTATGCCTGTCGTAAAGCCTATTTCCGATCAGACGCGCGCACTAACCACCATTCAGGAACACGAAGATCACATTCAACGTGCCATCACGCGTGGCTACGACGATATCGCCAACGGTCGAATGCGCCCCTGGAAACAGGCGAAGGCCGAGGCGGATCGGATGCGAGCCCCGAGATGATCCCTCCCCCATGTAACCATCCTGTAAATCATAGCGGCGCACTCGAGTTTTACCGTGATGCGGTCGCGCCTGACGCTGCACTGTGCTAAAGTATCCCGAACGTTCAAACGACTACGAGGGGAACTAGAAGATGGCACGTGTGCACAACTTCTCAGCTGGCCCGGCCGCGCTGCCTACCAGCGTGCTCGCCGAGATCGCCGACGAGATGATGGACTACCACGGTTGCGGCATGTCCGTGCTCGAGATGAGCCATCGATCTAGCATGTACCAGCAGATCATCGACGACGCCGAGGCAACCCTGCGCCGCCTGCTGAGCATCCCCGATAACTACCGTGTTCTGTTTTTGCAGGGCGGCGCCACGCTGCAGTTTGCGGGCATCCCGATGAACCTCATGCGCCGCGGCCGCGCCGGCTACGTCGTGACCGGCAACTTCGCCAACAAGGCGTACAAGGAAGCCGCCAAGTACGGCGAGGCCGTGCTGCTCGCGAGCTCCGAGGACGCCAATTTCGACCGCATTCCCGCCATGGCCGACATCAACGCGCGCATTGCCGCCGAGGCCGCGGGCGGCGGGCTCGACTACGTCTACATCTGCCAGAACAACACCATCTTTGGCACCATGTACCACGAGCTGCCTAACTTCGGCGACGTACCGCTGGTCGCCGATGTCTCGAGCTGCTTTTTGTCGCAGCCGCTCGACGTCGAGCGCTACGGACTCATCTACGCCGGCGCTCAGAAAAACGCCGGCGCCGCGGGCGTCACCGTGGTTATCGTGCGCGACGACCTGATCGCCGACGGTCCAGCCTTTGCGCAGACGCCGCAGTACATGGACCTTAAGACCCAGGCCGCCAAGGGCTCCATGCTCAACACGCCCAACACCTTTGGTATCTACGTGTGCGGCAAGGTGTTCCGTTGGGTTGAGCAGACCGGCGGACTTGCCGCCATGGCCGAGCGCAACTGGGCCAAAGCCAACCTGCTCTATGACTTGCTCGAGCAAAGCGAACTGTTCCATGGCACCACGCAGGCCGACAGCCGCTCCATCGCCAACGTCACGTTCCGCACCGGCGATGCCGACCTCGACGCCGCCTTTGTCGCAGGCGCGGCCGAGCACCAGATTCAAAACGTCAAGGGCCATCGCCTGGTGGGCGGCATGCGCGCCAGCGTGTACAACGCCGTCACCATGGAAGACGTGCAGGCGCTGGCCTCGTACATGAAGGACTTCGAAGCGCAGCATAGTTTGAGCCCGCGATCTAACTAGCCCGCAACGCGCGGGCCGACCAGCCACTTCAAACCACCCTGCTTAGATCAAAACCTGCTAAGGAGTTTTTCCATGCGTAAGATTAAGACCATCGACGACATCACTAAAGACGGCAAAGTCGAGTTTGGCGAGGGCTACGAGTTTGTAAGCACCGCCGAGGAGGCCGACGCCATCCTGATGCGCTCGACCGACCTGCACGGCTACGAGCTGCCCGAGGGCATTCGCGCCATCGCCCGCTGCGGCGCCGGCGTCAACAACATTCCCGTCGAGGAGTACGCCAAGAAGGGCGTCGTTGTCTTTAACTCCCCCGGCGCCAACAGCAACGCCGTCAAGGAGCTCGTCCTAGGCATGCTGGTGCTCTCGAGCCGCGGCGTGGTACAGTCGATGAACTGGGTGCGCGACAACGCCGACGACCCCGAGATCCAGGTCGATGCCGAAAAAGCCAAGAAGGCCTTTGTGGGCCGCGAGCTCAAGGGCAAGCGCATCGGCGTCATCGGCCTGGGCAACGTAGGCTCCAAGGTCGCCAACGCCTGTGTCGACCTGGGCATGGACGTTTACGGCTACGATCCGTTCATTTCCGTCGAGCACGCGTGGGTGCTGAGCCGCGAGGTGCAGCGCGTGGGCACGCTCGAGGATCTGTGCCGCGGCTGCGACTACCTCACCGTGCACGTGCCCAGCAAGGCCGACACCATCGGTATGATCAGCACCGAGCAGATTAACCTGCTGGCGCCCGACGCCGTGCTCATCAACTACGCGCGCGAGACCATCATTGACGAGGACGCCGTCGACGCCGCCCTGCGCGAGGGCAAGCTGGTTTAGCTGCGACTTTGCCACGCCCAAGACCGTCAAGATGCCCAATACGTTTATCACCACGCATTCGGGCGCCGGCACCGGCGAGGCCGAGGCCAACTGCGCCGACATGGCCATCAGCGAGCTCAAGGATTACCTGGAAAACGGCAACATCGCGCACAGCGTCAACTACCCCGCCTGCAGCATGGGCAAGGCGCGCGCCGCAAGCCGCATTGCCTGCCTGCATGCCAACGTGCCCAACATGATCGGCCAGATCACGGCCATTCTCGCCAAGGACAACGCCAATGTGCAGCGCATGACCAACGAGTCCGCTGGCGAGAACGCCTACACCATGTTCGACACCGATGAGCACCTGGACGGCAGCACGATCGAGGCGCTCAAGCAGATTCCGTCGATGTATCGCGTGCGCGTGATTAAATAGCGCCGGCGCCAATCCTGCCAGACAGACCACGAAGCCCATTCGGCCCCCGTTTTCACGAAACGGGGGCCGATTTTGTTGCTCCGGACGACTTTAAAATGATACCCAGAACAAGTTTTTTCAGATAATCGATAGTGAGGCTCCAGTCGCTAAGCACACCCGCTTTGATAAACAGCTTTATCAGGGACTTTATTAGGTAAAAATCGGTCTCTATGTGCCGAATGTAAGTTGACTGTCCATTTTCCGAAACAACTTATTCTAGGTAGCATTTTTAAGGCCCTTCCAAGGCAAAATATAAGTATTTTGCGACCAAAACTCTAGTCCGCGCGACCATTTTCCGCCCGCGCGGCTACATTCCCGCCCAATCGATAAAAATCTCCTCACGAAGCCGCCGTTCGAGCTCCTGCTGTCGCGGCGTCTTGTCTTTCAGCGGCACATCGAGATAGGACATGATGAGCTCCATCACCACGCGGAAGGCATCGGAGTCGGCCAGCTGGCCATAGGTCATCAGAACGACGGGATATCCCATCGCTTGCAAGGCCGTCGTTCGATCGGAGTCCGAGATCTTGGATTCAATGGATCCGTGAATGGCTTTACCTTGGCATTCAACCAGACACTCTCGACTGCCGTCCTTATTTGCCAGCAGGATATCGGCATAGCGCCTATCAAGCCCCGAAATCAGGCGGGCGCTGCGCGTCATACGAATCTCAACGTTATTGGTAAGGCTCAGCCCTTCGCCGCCGCGCAACCTCGTAAGGCCAAACAGCATCGAAGCCTGGACCTCGAGCGGCGATGCTGCCACCCCCGTAATGCATTTCGCGGCTCGTATGAACGATTTAGCGCCGCGGAGCCCCCGGACCTTATCGACGAACTCTGTAAGCTCAGAGAGCTCGATCAAGGGAGGTCGTTTCCACAAGTCCGTTGGATTCCCCGAGACATCCTTTACGTTTTCCCAGCCCGACCGTGCGTCACTCCATCGGCTCCCATATGCCTGCTCAAGTGCCGACTTTACCTGAGGCGCAATCTTGCACACGGCAAAGGTGCCGCACATCTCATACATGCACATGATTAGACGCTCGTTTGAGACCGAGGAAGCCAGGGTCAGCAGGGTAAAGAGTGGGGACGCAACATCGAGGCCAAACTCCGTCTGCCGCACGGAATCAAACGGCCTCTCCCCGTTCCAAACATGCCTGACAATGCGATCGCCCTTACGTCCGCAGCTGCCCTGCGCCAACACGTGTAACGGGGTGCCCAGGAAATGCGTGACGAGCGGATGCTCACATAGGTGCTCCCTGCGCGGATCATCCGCAGAATTTGGCAGGTCCGGCATTATTGCCAAGACCTGTGGAGGTATCCGGTGATACCGAAAGGCAGATATGTCGCACAGCATGTCGTCCATGAAGGGTACGTACCCACCGCGTCGTTTGTGAACCCGCTCGGACGGCAAACGCGCTGGCTCGGCCTGCGAACGGTAAATACTGCCACGCCCACGTCGCGGATCTCTCAGGAGGCTTACAATCGGTTTGGAAAGCAAACTGATTGTGAGGTTGCATATGGTTGATGAGGACTTTGCCTGGCGGCTTACGCAGGAGCTCGTGCGGATCGACAGCTCAGACCCGGGCGCGTATGAGGACGAGATCGAGCACTTCATTAAGAGGCTCATTGAGCAGCAGCTGACGCAGCTTGATAGTCCTGCGCTCGATGCCGTGCAGATTGAGGAGCTCGAAGTGCTGCCCGGGCGCCGCAACCTTAAAGTCACCGTGCCGGGCCAAAGCGACGAGCCACGGCTGATCTATATCTGCCACATGGATACCGTCACCTTGGGCGATGGCTGGGACGCAGACATCGCACCGCTTGGGGCGGTTGTGCGCGACGATAAACTCTATGGCCGCGGTGCCTGCGATATGAAGGGTGGCCTGGCCTGCGCCATTGCCGCACTGGTCCATACGCTCGAGCGCGTGGCGGCGGATGGCGCGCTGCCACGCCGCGGCTTTTCGCTCATCTGCTCGGTCGACGAGGAAGACTTCATGCGCGGCTCAGAGGCCGCGATCGATGCCGGCTGGGTCGGCTCGCGTGAATGGGTGCTGGACACCGAACCCACCGACGGACAGATTCAGGTGGCGCACAAGGGGCGCACGTGGTTCGAGATCGAGATGGCCGGCGTCACGGCTCATGCAAGCCAGCCTTGGAAGGGCGCCGACGCCGTCGCCGCCATGGCCGAGGTCGTGTGCTCGCTTCGTCGCACGTTTGCGACGCTACCTTTACATGAGGAGCTGGGGCCATCGACCATCACGTTTGGACAGATCGAGGGTGGCTACCGTCCCTATGTCGTGCCCGACCACGCTAAGGTCTGGGTCGATATGCGCCTGACCCCGCCGACTGATACGGCCGCCGCGACGCGCATGGTAGAGCAGGCCATTGTCGCTGCCGAAGCCGCGGTCCCCGGCTGCCATGGAAGCTATACCGTGACAGGCGACCGCCCCGCCATCGAGCGCGATCCAGCCTCTCCCCTTCTAGCTGCACTCAAGCGCGCAGCAGACGATGTGACAGGCGCGGACACGACCGTCGGCTTCTTTACCGGCTACACCGATACCGCCGTCATTGCCGGCAAGACGGGCAACCGCAACTGTATGAGCTACGGCCCCGGATCGCTCGCGCTCGCGCACAAGCCCAACGAGTATGTGCCCCACGCCGATATCAATCGTTGTCAGCAGGTGCTAATCGCGCTCGCCGATAACGTGCTCTGGGACGCGAACGGCCAAGTTGGGGCATAATAAGCCGCGAACAAACCGACTCGCGCGTTAGGACCGCCCATGAAAGCACTTCCGTTTCCCTGCATCCGCCCGGCTCAGGACCGTGTGCTCGAGGCGCTGCCTGCGATGGGCGGTATCCTGAGCGGCAACGACGCCCTGCGCGGCGCCATTGCTGACGGCCTAATGCTCAAGGATCCAGGCGCGGCGTATTACGTGTACGAATGCTCGGGTGAGCCGGGTCGCGTGACGGGCGTCGTGGCGATTTGCCCGACGAGGGTACTTGCGGGCGGCAAGGGCGATGCCAGCGCTGACGTGGCCGCCGCTGCGCACGCGATCGCCGAACTCAAAGTTCAGCCCCGCCCCGTCTCGCTCGCCTACGAAGCCTCGCCCGTCATGGATATCATCCTGGGCGCCGCCAAAGAGGGCGCGTCGCTCTACGCCGTCACCGACCCCGCGGGCATTACGCACCGCGCGTGGGAGGTCAAGCGCGAGGACGCCGTCGGGGCCATCCGCGCTATGCTCGACCAAGCACCGGAGCCGGCACTGACCGACGACCCCGCCTACGCCGCCGCTCTGACCGGGGCGTCGCAGCTGCTGGCCGATGAGGCCCGTGCCGCCGGAACGTACACCGGCAAGGAGCCGTTCAACTTTACCGTTGCCGTGCTCTTCCCCGCCGCGCAGGTCAGCGGCGCCGCGCCGCAAGTTCCGACAGGTCTGCTCACGCACCAGGTCGCGCGGTTCTAGCAAGACCAGACCGCCCAGCACAAAAATCGGCAGCTCAACAAACAGGGGGCGGAGATGCAGCAGGTACATGCATCTCCGCCCCTTTTGCGTCGAGAAGTAAGTCGGCGACCCGCACCGCCACGCCCAAACTACCCGCGCTGCGGACCCGCGGCAGCCACGAGCGGCTCAAGCCCCAGCTCGCGCGCGTAGTCTTCCTGCGTAAAGATCTCAACCAGTTCAAACGTATCGGTCGTATCGTCAAACACGAAATGCAGCACCGAGCAGTTGCCCGGCACGCGCTCGCGCTCGTCGGCCTCCGTGCCCTTCACGTAATCCAAAAACTCCTTGATGGCCGACCCGTGGCTCACCGCGAGCACGCACGAATGGTCCGGGCGTCGCATAAGATCGGTCAGCGTCGTCACCATGCGCTCGCGCACCTGCATCTGGCCCTCACCGCCAAACTGGCGATAGAAATCGCGCCACGGGCGCTCGGGCATAAGCATCACGCGCTCGGCCTCAAAGTCGCCAAAGAACCACTCGCGCAGACCGTCCAGGCGCTCGTACGTCATGCCCGACCACAGGTTGGCGATGGTCTGTTCGGTGCGGTGCAGCGTAGAGGTGTAGGCGTGGTCGGGCGCAATGCCGCGCGCACGCAAGAACATGCCGGCACGCGCCGCCTGATCGCAGCCCAGCTGTGTGAGCGGCGAGTCACTCCACCCCTGAATGATACGCTTAAGGTTGAATATCGTCTGTCCATGACGGACCAGATACAGATCTTTATTCATAGGGGTCCTTTCGTTCGTTACCAACCCAAGAGCGAAAACGCCCCATCGCAATAGCCAAAATGAAGCACGGCACCGTTGTCGGGCAGCTCTCCCCCACCAGTCACATACTCAAGAAACTCCTGGCAGGCTGAGCCGTGGGAAACCGCCAGCACGCAGTCGTGCTGCGGCCTGGCCATGATGCGGGACAGCGCCGCGACCATGCGCGACTGAAGCTGCACTTCCGACTCGCCGCCAAAGGCCACCGGATAATCGCCCCAGGGCTGCGGCGGCATCTCGCGATTTGATGTGCCCTCCAGCGAGCCAAAATGCCACTCACGCAGGTCATCGACCAGCTCAATGGAACGGCCCTCGCCAACGATAAGCTCGGCCGTATGCCGCGCCCGGCCCAACGGCGAGGAATACACATGATTAAAGGCCACGCCACGCGCCGCAAACGCCGTACGCGCCGTCAGCGCCTGCTCGCGCCCGCGCGCCGTAAGCGGCGAATCGTGCCAGCCCTGCAAAATGCTCTGCACATTGAGCTCAGTCTGCCCATGCCGCACCAAATACAGATCTGCCACACACCCTCCCCTCGTACCACCACAAAGGGGACAGGAGCCTTTGTGGTGATTTTGCCGCCGGATTGCACCGCAACGACGCACAACTACAGCAGCACGTCGGCAAGCGGACGCTTGGGTACGTGGTGCACCCGCGCCTCGTCGCGCCAATAATTGATGGAGCCATCGGGGTTGGAATCGATCGCATCGATCACCTGTATCTCGGCCGGAACGCCAAAGGCCATGATCAGCTTGAGCTCATACTTGTCGTTATCGAGCCCCATGGCATCGATCGCATGGGGTGTAAAGGCCTTGAACATGCAGGCTGCCACCTCGGGCGTAGCGCTGCGGGCGGCGAGCATCATCGTCTGCGCGGCAATGCCCGTGTCGACCTCGGTAATGGGAGCGGCAGGCTTGCCCGGAACGGCGCGCTCAGCCAGAATCGCGATGTAGCCGGTCGGGCGCTCGCCCTCATCGGGACCCGGCCAATCCTTGAGCGCACCGGCCCATGCAAGCTCGTCAAATACACGCGCGCAGTCCTCTGCACCGCTCACCACGTGAAAGCGCAGACGCTGAGCATTGGCGCCGCAGGGAGCCAGGTGCGCCAGTTCCGCCAGCTCGAGCAAAAACTCGCGCGGCACGCGCATGGACTCGTCAAAACGGCGGCACGTACGGGCACGACGGACCAGCGCATCAAACGCTTCCAGACCGAGCTTTTCGCAACCTTGCTTTGCCATCGATTCGACACTCGATGGTGCCTCGGGAACTGCTTCGTTCATAGGGACCCCCAATACAAGCCAATTGTCCTTAGGAAAATCTAACCTAAAACGTAGGCAATAACGAACAGGGCTGCAATGTTCTACACCTGTTGAATAGAAAATCGCGACGTGGGGAACAACGGAAACAATTCGGGGCCTTTGGGTTACGTTTCGCCCTCCCCGACCCATACGTCAGCGCCCTTAGGGGATACTGGTTGTAACGATCAAGGCTTACGCCGCACGGAAAGGAGACATTATGGGCATCTTTAAGAACGATGACCAAAAATCGAGCCAGTTTGGATTTGACGAGAAAAGCATGGCGGGCAAAGCCGTCAAGGCCGTACGCTGGATCTACGCCATCACGGGCGTCTTAGCACTCATTGCTGGCATCGCGCT
>ENA-OWRJ01001523-OWRJ01001523.1-human-gut-metagenome-genome-assembly--contig:-NODE-1523-length-23737-cov-6.071236_pt1 | contig 23737 bp, 18 predicted proteins | sample MGYA00248269_ERZ651897 | MGnify/ENA primary metagenome ERZ651897 (study PRJEB26924, sample SAMEA4378252) | human gut metagenome | biome: human gut; feature: human-associated habitat; material: faeces...
CACGCCGCCAGCGTTCGTCCTGAGCCAGGATCAAACTCTCAATAAAATGGTATCTTAAAGCCGAAGCTCTAAAATCAATTTACTTAAGTTCGCTCTTAGCTTTACTCAAGAATTTTCGTTGGCTATTCAAAGAATCTCATTTTCAGACATTCATCGAACAACTTATCTTTTGTTCCTCTCGGAACTAAATTGTCCAAGGTGTTTGTTCATGTTTCTCGTTGTTTAATTTACAAGGTGCACTCCGCTAACTCAGCGGGTCGCTCATAAATGAGCTTATTCATTATATCACATCAAGTTTTGTTTGTCAAGAACTTTTTCAAATTCTTTAAAACTTTTTGTGAACTCGTTCAGCTTTGATTGATTTCTCTCTCGCAGCGAACTCATTTATTTTAGCACAGCTTCATCTGTTTGTCAAGAACTTTTTTCGATTCATTTCGAAGTTTTTCTTGGCTCGCATCCACTTTGCCGCCGCTCTCTCGAGCGCTCGCATATATTATCAAAGCAAAAGCCGTTTGTCAACCCTTTTTTTCGAATTTTCGAAAATTATTTTATGGCCACTATTAGTTGTGTTAATAACGGTGCGATTCCCCAACATACAGCTGCCCCCAAAGCCCATGCTTCGGCTGGTATTCCATCCGTCACAAAGCTGAGTCCGAACACAACGATTCCAAGCGCGACCCGCGCCCATCTCTTCTCAGCCAGGTTCGGCGCCGCCCACACGATCTGCTCCCGCCCAGCCTCTAAAAGCAGGCTCTCCAGTGCAAAGAATCCCAGCAGCAGCGCCGCCGAAACAACCGGCTCCAGCCGCTCCATCACCCCCAGCACGCTCAGACTCTGGCTCACCGTATAAAACGGGAACGTCAGCTGCTGCGTGAGCCTTGGCGATAGGCACCCCGCCGTCAGCGCCGCGAAAGCTGCCGGGCAAACCGCCAGCAGCCCGAGCCATCCGCTCTTCACCGCCGCTTTCCTTCCCGGCAGGAACCGCAGACACGTCAGAACCAAAAGCGGCGGCACAACCTCCAGCGTCTGCCGCGCGCCGCCCCAGGGCTCCATCCACCGCAGCTGTACATTCTTTGCCGCCGCCAGAATGATAATGGTATAGAGTCCTGCAAGCACCAGAAACAGTACCCCGCATACCTTTGCCGCCTGCTTTGCACCCTTTTCTCCGGCAAGCGTCCCAAGCAGCACGATCACACCTCCGGCAAGCTCCGCCGTTCCATCCGGAAACGCGATGCCCGCTCGCCGGGCCGTCTGCGCCGCCGTAAGCAGCGTGAACACTCCGCCAATTGCAAGAACTACCCGTCCGGCCGCTTTTCCAAACGCGCGCACTGTGAGCTCCGGCAGATACACCGCGCCGCCTGCAAGCTCCTGCGTCAGAACATAGTATCCCACCGCGATCGCGCAGCCAAGCAGTACCCAGCCCCAGCCAAGCCCTGCGCACGTCAGGACCGCCGGAACCGATACCGCGCAAAAGCCCCACGCATCCGCCTGCCGCCCGGAAATGCTACCCTCCAAGCCGGAACCCTCCTTCTGTCTGCAATAAAACCGGCGCAGCCTCCTCGCGGCTTTCCAAAAGCGCTGCCCGCGCATGGCTGAGCGTCAAATTTCCCGGATGCGCCTGCAAGAACCGAAGCGCCTGCTCCGGTTCCTCAATTTTCTCCATCGCCCGGTATAATTTCGCCGCCGGACGAAGCTGCCGACTCACGCAGACCTGCGGCGCAAGGTACCACGCCCGGCTTGTCACGATCACATGCTCCGCCGTCTGCGTAAAAAGCGCCCCCGCGCACCCGCTTTGCAGATCCGAAAGCGCCGCATCGAGATTTCCGCCCCGGCCGACATCTCCCGTATCCGCCGTCACGAAAACCGTCCCGTCCTTCGCGTCGATCACCAGCGCCTGCACGGGAACCAGCGCCGCCGCGTCGTGCGTATCCCCATCGTCCAGTCCCGCGAATATCGTACACACGGCCAGCGCCGCAAAAAACACCCATAGTCTCTTCAAAACCGTCACCTCTGATTTCGTTCATCCAGCGGTCGGAGCGTTCCGTCCCGCCATTTTTGCTCCGCCAATCGCTCGCGCACCAGCGCGCCCTTCACCTCTGCCTCGCCGAACGGCGCAAGATAGCTTCGTCCCAGACTCTCAAGCCCCGCCAGCCTCACAAGCAATAACAAAAGTCCCGCTGTCACACCGAAAAGTCCAAAAACGCCGCCCAGAACCGTCAGTCCCAGCCGCCACAGCCGCAGCGCGTCCGACAATTCCCGGTTCGGAAGCGTAAACCCGCAGATCCCGCTCGACGCCGTCACGATGAGGGCCGCCGGAGACACGAGCTTCGCGTCCACCGCCGCCGTCCCAACGACAAGCCCGCCGATGATCGACACCGCCGTCCCGATCGCCTGCGGCAGATGGAGCCCCGCTTGCTGTAGCAGCTCAAATGCACACAGTAACCCTACCACTTCAAAAAGCGTCGAAAACGGCACGTCCTGCTTGCTCTCAACGATCGACAGCAGCAGCTTCGTCGGCAGCATCTGCTGGTGGAACATCGCCATCGCCGCATAAATCCCCGGCAAAAGCAGACTCACGCCCAGCGCCAGATACCGCAGGATCCGCAGCATCGATGCAGATAAATAATCCGTCGCCCGGTCCTCCGGCGAGCGCATGAGCCGTCCGAAGCTCACTGGCGCGAGATACCCGATCGGAAGCCCATCTACAAGCAGCCCCACCTGCCCGTCAAGCAAGCCCTGGCAAAAATGGTCCGTCCGCTCCGTAAACTCCAGAAGCGGAAACGCAGTCTTCCGCGCCCCTGTCACATATTCCTCGACAGCTGCAGGCGATAACAGCCCGTCAATGTCGATCTCCCCCAGCCGCTTTTTCATCCGCGCGGGAAGCTCCGGGTCGGTAAGGCCCTCCACCCAGCAGACCGTGACCTTTGTCAGCGACCGCCTTCCTACCACCGACTCCTCCAGCCGCAGCTCCGGCGTGCGCAAATGGCGGCGGATCAGGCTCGTGTTCGTGCGAAGCGTCTCCGTAAACGCGTCCTTCGCGCCCTTGACGGTGTTCTCCGCCTCCGGGGCAGACGGCGAGCGCTTCTCTCCCGTCTTCACCTCGCACGCAAGCGCCTTCCCCGTTTTCGGAAAGAGAATCACGCAGAACCCATTTACCAGCAGCTCGGCCGCCTCGTCCGTGCTGGAAGCCTCCTTCATCGACGCGCACCAGACAAGCCCCCGCTCCGCTCTTGTAAAAAGCGTCTCTTCCCGCTCGTCCTGCCGCGCCTCATGTAACGGTCGCACAATAAAATCCGCAATATCTCTGCCGGAGGTCAGCCCGTCGAGAAAGAAAATCTCCAGCTCGTTTCCGCCGGATATCACCTTCCGCGTCTCAAAATCCGCTGCCCCCGCAAATCGCGCCGCCAGCACCTTCCCATCGACCATACCTTTCACCTCATGGGAATTATTGTGCCGCTCCCCGGGAAAAACTATACGGTACTGTTTGCATCCGGCCTTCAAATATGATAAGATATTATGTACGATTTCAGCACTTTCGCGCGGATTCTCCCGCGCCATACAATATATAGATATGGAGCGACAGCCATGTACGAGTTTATCACCGAAAAAACGCTTCCCGAATACGAAGCCTTCGTCCAGTCCCACCCCAAGGGCAACTTCGCCCAGAGCTATCTCTGGGGCAAGCAGAAGCCGATGTGGAAATGGGATGCCATCGTCGTGCGCGGCCAAGACGGGGCAATCAAAGGCAGCCTCGCCGTCATGACGCGCAAGGTCCCCGGCGTCGGCAGAACCTTAATGTACGGCTGCCGCGGCCCCGTGTGCGATCTGGATGACCGTGAGACCTTCTCGCAGCTTCTTGACGGTGCAAAGGCTCTGGCGAAAAAATACAAATCTTACGTCATCAAAATCGACCCCGACGTTCCCTCGTCCAACACCGCCTTCTCCTCCATGCTCCAGAGCTTCGGCTTCAAGGCCAAGGAGGGCGGCAAAAACTTCGAAGCCATCCAGCCCCGCTACGTCTTCCGCCTGAACGTCGAAGGCAAAACCGAGGAAGAGCTCCTCGCAAATTTCCACCAGAAATGGCGCTACAACATCCGCCTTGCCGAGCGCAAGGGTGTGACAGTTAGAATCTGCGGCAAGGAAATGGTTCCCGCATTTTCCGATCTCATGCTCACGACCGGCGTGCGCGACGGCTTCGTCACCAGAAAGCCCGAGTACTTTTCTGCCATGCTCGATAACCTCGGTGAGCACGCAAGGCTCTACATGGCCTTCGACCCCGAAAATACCCCCATCGCCGGCACGCTCGCCATCCACTACGGCGACAAAGTCTGGTACCTCTACGGCGCGTCATCGAACGAGCACCGAAACCTCATGCCGAACTATCTGCTCCAGTGGCGCATGATCCAGTGGGCGGTCGAAACGAAGTGCCGCATCTACGATTTCCGCGGCGTGTCCGGCGACGTGTCCGAGGATAATCCCCTCTACGGCCTCTTCCGCTTCAAGCAGGGCTTCGGCGGTGATTTCACCGAGTTTGTCGGCGAAATGGACCTTGTCCTCTCCCCCGCCATCTACTGGGCTGTCGAGCACGGCACGTCCGTCTTCAAGGAGCTTCGCAAAAAGGTCTATCTCATCCGCAACCGCGGCAAATAAAGGAGCACGCGCATGAAACGTTACCTTGTAGATTCCGCCGCCATCCACCAGAACCTCGAAACGCTCAAGAAGCGCGCCGGAAAGGCCCGTCTCTTTGCCGTTGTCAAAGGAAACGGCTATGGGCTTGGTCTCGTGCCGCTGGCCGCCATCTGCCGGGACGCAGGGGTCGACACCTTCTGCGTGACTGAGGTTTCCGACGCCAAACAGCTCCGGGACGCGGGCTTCACGCAGGATATCCTCATGATTCGCCCGACCTGCGATGTCGACGAGGTGCACCAGCTTTTAGACCTCAGCGTCATTCTCACGGTCTCAAGTCCGGACGACGCAGCGGTTCTCAACGGCATCGCCACCCAGCGCAAGCAGCGCATCCACGCGCACGTCGAAATCGATACCGGCATGGGCCGCTACGGTTTTCTTCCCAGCGAGCTGGACAAGCTCATCCACCTCTATTCCTACATGGACGGCTTAGAGCTTTGCGGCATCTACACGCACTTTCATTCCGCATTCTGCAATAAAAAAGCAACCGATTTGCAGATGGTCGCCTTCCGCTCCGTCATCCGGCAGCTTCAGGAAAAGGGCTTTGATGTCGGCGTGTGCCACTGCTGCAATTCCGCCGGTCTTCTGCGCTTTCCGAACTACGCCATGGACGCGGTCCGTGTCGGCTCCGCCATCTTAGGCCGCCTCAGCTTCAAGGGAAGCTACAATTTAAAGCGTGTCGGCACATTGGAGGCAACCGTCGATGAGCTGCGCTGGCTCCCGAAGGGCCACTCCTGCGGCTACGGCGCAGGCTGGAAAGCCAAAAAGCCCACCCGTATCGCGGTTCTCCCCGTCGGCTGGTACAACGGCTTCGGCTGCCAGATGGGGAACGATCTGACGAGGCGCAGAGACAGCCTGCGCGGCGTGCTTTCAAACCTCAAGCAGCTGATCTTCGGCCGCAAGGGCTATACCGTCCTGCTCGGCACGAAGCGCTGCAAGGTCCTCGGCCATATCGGCATGCTCCACACCGTCATCGACGTGACCGATATCAACTGCAAGCTCGGCGACAAAGCGATTTTCGACGTGAACCCGCTCCTGCTCAAGGGCGTGGACGTCATGTTCCAATAAACCATAAAAGCCTCGGCCAACCGAGCCGGGGCTTTCTCTGAGGTGATTTTTATGGCACATCCCATCGCCGCCATCGCAACCGGCCTGGTCCGCAGCGGCATCGGCATCCTGCGCATGTCGGGTGACGGCTGCATCGACCTGGCAAATCGCGTTTTTGCGCTTTATAACGGTCAAGCCTTATCGTCTCTTCCCGACCGGAAGCTCGCCCGCGGCACGCTTTTTGACGCGCAGGGCCGCCCCATCGACGAGGCCATGGTCTTTGTCTCCCATGCGCCGCATTCTTACACCGGAGAAGACACGGTCGAATTTCAGTGCCACGGCTCCCCCGCTGTTTTAACCGCCGGACTCTCCGCGCTCCTTTCCAATGGTTTTCATCAGGCAGGCCCCGGCGAGTTTACCAAGCGCGCGTTTTTAAACGGCCAGATGGACCTCACGCAGGCCGAGGCCGTCATCGACCTCATTGACGCGGAAACCGCCGACGCCGCCGCCAACGCGGCCGGTCAGGTTGCGGGCGTTCTGCGCAAACAGCTGGACCCCATCTACGACAGTCTCATGGACATCTGCTCGCATTTCCACGCCGTTCTGGACTATCCCGACGAGGATATCGAGCCCTTCCGCCTGCAAGCCTATGCAGACACGTTAACGTCCGCCTCAAAGAAGCTCGACGCGCTTCTTTCCTCCTGCCGCCGCGGCAACTTCATCAAAAACGGCGTGCAGACCGCGATCCTCGGCGCGCCGAACGCCGGAAAGTCGAGCCTCCTCAACGCCCTCGCGGGCTTCGACCGCGTCATCGTCACCGATATCCCCGGCACGACCCGCGACGCAGTCGAGCAGACCGTGACCCTCGGCCGGCACCTTCTGCGCTTACTTGACACCGCCGGCATCCGCGACACGAGCGACACCGTCGAGCACCTCGGCGTTGAACGCTCGTTCCAGGCCGCGCAATCCTGCCAGCTTGCCTTCTTTGTCGTCGATGGCTCCAAGCCGCTCACGCCCGAGGACGAGGCCGCCATGGACGCGGCGCTGCAAGCGCCCGAGGCTATTGCAATTCTCAACAAGCAGGATCTTCCCTGTGTCATTGACCCATGTGAGCTTCCGTTTTCCTACGTCATCCCCGTCAGCTGCGCAAAGCAGGAGGGCCTTGATTTGCTCGAGCAGGCGCTCGACATGGTCTTTGACGACGAAGCCCCCTGCGACGGCTCCATCCTGACAAACGCCCGACAGGCCGACGCCATTGCAAAATCCCGTGCCTCGATCGAAGCCGCCCTCTCGTCTCTTCGCCTCGGCATGACCCCCGACGCGGTGCTTGTCGACGTTGAGGCTGCCATGGAAGCGCTTGGCGAAGCAACCGGCCGCGTCGTCCGCGAAGATATCACCAACCGCATCTTCGAGCGCTTCTGCGTCGGCAAATAGCCTTGGCAAAACGGCTGACGCTTTCCTTCTCCTACTCCGGCCGCGAACAAAACCCACGGCTGTTTACTCAAACGAGGTAATCTTATGATCTACTTGGACAATTCCGCTACCACCAAGCCGAACGCCGCCTGCGTTTCGGCCATGACGCGCCTGCTCTGTGAGCACTGGGGAAACCCATCGTCTGTCCATAACTTAGGGATAGAGGCCGAGCGCGAACTCAAAAACGCCCGCAAAGCCGTTGCCAATGCCCTTGGTGCAGAACCGGAGCGCGTCTTTTTCACCTCCGGCGGCACGGAGGCAGACAACTGGGCAATTTTCTCCGCCTGTGAGCGGCTCGGAAAGCGCGGCCGCCATATCATCACCACCGCCGTTGAACACCACGCCGTGCTCCATCCTTTTAAAGCTTTGGAAGCAAGAGGCTTCGAGGTCACGTACCTCCAGCCCGACGAGGAAGGCTTTGTCTCGGTCGACACGCTGAAAGCCGCCCTCCGCCCGGATACGATTCTCGTCTCCGTCATGATGGTAAATAATGAAACGGGCGCGGTCATGCCGATTGCCGACATGATTCGTGCGACCCGCCGCATGAGCCCCCTCGCCCTGTTTCACACCGACGCGGTACAGGGCTTTTTAAAGGTCCCCTTCAAGGCCAAGACCCTCGGCGCGGATATGATTTCCATCTCCGGCCACAAGGTTCACGGCCCCAAGGGCGTCGGCGCACTCTACATCCGGCCTAGCCTTCCCCTTCCCCCGTTCATCCATGGCGGCGGACAGGAGGGAAATTTCCGTTCCGGCACCGAGAACCTCCCCGGTATCTGCGGCTTTGCCGCCGCCTGCGAGGAAACCGATGCCGCAGCCGATATTGCCCATATGGCGCAGCTTCGGGACCTCTGCCGTGAAAAGCTTCAGCAAATTCCCGGCCTCGTCCTCATTGGAAAGCAGGACGCGCCGCACATCGTAAATCTCTCCCTCCCCGGCCTTCGCTCGCAGGGCATCATCAACTGCCTGCAAACAAAAGGAATCTACGTCTCCGCCGGTTCCGCCTGCTCCAAAGGCCACCGCAGCCATGTGCTCGAGGCTCTGCATCTTCCCCCCGCCGTCATCGACGGCTCCGTCCGCGTCTCGTTCTCCTGTGACAATACCGAGGCAGATGTCGACGCGCTCGTCGAAGCCCTCCTTGAGGCGAAGCAAACCCTCAAGGGTTAATCTTTTGCACCATCCATTTAACAATCCATGCATAGGGGCCGATTGAGCACATCGCCCTCTACGCATAATTTGTGAAAGCGCCGGCTGACATCGTCAGCCGGCGCTTTTGGTTTCTTAAAATCAGTCAAACACAACGTCCAACGCTTTGCAGACGGCTGCGCAGCGCGGGCAAAGGTCGTGCTCGTCGGCCTGCGTGGAGTGCATCCAGCAGCGCGGGCATTTCTTGCCGGTGGCCTCGGTGACGGTGACGGTGAGGCCGGGGAAGTTCGTTCCCGCGCCCACGACCGCGCCCTCAGGCGCTTTCTCCTCGGTCACGGCAACATTGGAGACGATGAAAAGCTCGGCAAGGTTCATGCCGGAAATTGCCTTCACAGCCTCGGCGGCAGCAGCGTCAACAGCCGTCAGCGCCACGTGCGCCTCGAGAGATTTGCCGATGCGTTTGTCGGCTCTCGCGGTTTCGAGCACGCCGTTCACATCCGATCGGACCTTGAACGCGGTCTCCCACTTGGCCATTTCATCCTCGGAAAGCGCATAATCGGCATACGGCTTCGACATCTGGTTAAAGAGCACGTTTCTTGCGTCGTCCTCTGCGCGGTGCGGCATCTGAAGCCAGATCTCGTCGCACGTGAACGCGAGGATCGGCGCGAAGACTTTGGTCATGGCGTCGAGGATCATCCACAGCGCGCTCTGCGCAGACTTGCGGACCGCAGAGTCCTTGCCGTCGCAGTAGAGATGATCCTTGATAATATCGAGATACAGGCTCGAGAGCGTCACGACGCAGAAATCGTTCACGGCGTGAGAGACGGTCAGGAACTCATAGTCCTGATAGGCAGCCTCGCACTTTACGAGTAACTCATTGAGCTTCGTGATGGCCCAGCGGTCGAGCTCCGACATGGCTTCCGGCGCAGTCAGGTTGTTGGGGTCGAAGTCCGTCAGGTTATCGAGGCAGAACTTCGCGGTGTTGCGGAACTTGAGGTAGTTCTGGCTGATCTGCTTGAAGATCGCGTCCGAGCATCTCACGTCCACATGGTAGTCGGCTGAGCCTGCCCACAGACGGCAGATATCTGCGCCGTACTTCTTAAAAACGTCCGCCGGGTCAACGCCGTTGCCGAGCGATTTGTGCATGGCCTTGCCCTCGCCGTCGACCGTCCAGCCGTGGGTGACGCACTCTTTGAACGGAGCGCCCTTGCCCAGCGCGCCGACCGCTGTCAGAAGCGACGACTGGAACCAGCCGCGGTACTGATCGAGACCCTCGAGGTAGACCGTTGCCGGCCAGAAGCCCTGATCCTTCTGCATGGAGGCATAGTGGGTCGAACCGGAGTCAAACCAGCCGTCCAGCGTGTCGGTTTCCTTGTCAAAATGCTTGCCGCCGCAATGCGGGCAGGTGAAGCCTTCGGGAACGAGCTCGTCGGCCTCTTTCTCGAACCAGACGTTCGAGCCGAATTCGCCGAAGAGCTTCGAGATTTTTGCGATCGTTTCGTCCGTGCAGATGGGCTTGCCGCAGTCCTTGCAGTAGAACACGGGAATCGGCAGACCCCAGCGGCGCTGACGGGAGATGCACCAGTCGTTGCGCTCGCGGATCATGGACTTCATGCGGTCAATGCCCCACGCGGGCAGCCAGCGCACATCGTCGCAGGCGGCGCAGGCCTCGTCCTTGAACGATTCCACCGAGCAGAACCACTGCGGGGTTGCGCGGAAGATGATGGGCTTTTTGCAGCGCCAGCAGTGGGGGTACGAGTGGACGATCTCCTCAGAGGCGAAGAGAACGCCCGATTCCTGCATGTCCTTGAGAATGACGGGGTTGGAGTCGTCGACGATCATGCCGGCGTATTTACCGGCGTAGTCGGTGTGGCGGCCCTGATCGTCGACAGGGACGACCATGTCCATACCGTAGCGCTTGCAGGTCTGATAGTCGTCCGCGCCGAAGCCGGGAGCCGTGTGGACGCAGCCCGTGCCGGAGTCCATCGTGACATAATCAGCCAGCACCAGACGGGAGGTCTTCGGGAGGAACGGATGGCTGGCAAGCATGTTCTCATAGAAGCTGCCGGGATGGGACTCGACGATGGTATAATGCTCGACCTTGCCGACGTTCATGACCTTCTCGCAGAGGGCTTCGGCCACGATATACAGTTCGCCGTTATCCTCATTTTTCACGACGACGTAGCTTTCCACCGGGTTGAGTGCAATCGCGAGGTTGCCGGGAAGCGTCCAGATCGTGGTCGTCCAGATGACGAAGTTGAGCTTTGATTTATCCAGGTGCGAGAGCTTTCCCAGATCGTCGTTCATCGGGAACTTGACGTATACGGTCGTGCAGGGGTCGTCCTGATATTCGATCTCAGCCTCGGCCAGCGCCGTCTCGTCGTGGTAGCACCAGTAGACGGGCTTGAGGCCCTTGTAGATGTAGCCCTTTTTGTACATCGCGCCAAAGACCTTGACCTCTTCTGCCTCAAAGCTCGGGGCCATGGTCTTATACGGATGCTCCCAGTCGGCGACGACGCCGAGACGCTTGAAGCCGTCCATCTGCACGTCAATATAATGCTGCGCAAAATCGTGGCACGCGGAGCGGAACTCCGGGATGGGCATGGCCTTATGGTTCAGCTTGTTCTGCTTGATGATGGCCGATTCGATCGGCATACCGTGGTTATCCCAGCCGGGGATATAGGGGGTATAGTACCCGCGCATAGCCGCCGAGCGGTTGATGAAGTCCTTGATGCACTTGTTGAGCGCGTGGCCCATGTGCAGCGCGCCGTTGGAGAACGGAGGGCCGTCATGCAGCGAGAACAGGGGCTTGCCGCTGTTCTTCTTGAGAAGTTCGTTGTAAAGATCGAGCTCTTCCCAGTGCTTGAGCATATCGGGTTCGCGCATCGGAAGGCCGCCTCGCATCGGGAAGCCGGACTTCGTCATGTTTAACGTCTGTTTGTATTCCATCGTAACTCTATGCCTCCATGTGAAATCATGTTTTTGACAAATAAAAAATCGCTCTGAGTCAGACTCAGGGCGAAAAACCGCGGTACCACCTGAATTCCCGAAGAAGCTTCTTCGGACACTCTTCTCCTGTAACGGGAAGTCCCGTCCGCGCTTACTGAGAAGTTCTGTTCAGGCGGATGCTCCAAGGGGATATTCAAAGGTGCGTATTGCTCCCGGCTTACACCGACCGCCGGGTCTCTGCGCGCGCAGCGCCTTCTACTTGTCCTTATCAACGCAAAATATTCAGATACGGCTTTATCTTAGCCACTTCGGCCGGATTTGTCAAGGGCAAATTGGACGTTTCGGCACAATTCCCGGTAAAATTCCACAAAACGGGGCTTGATTTTTTCCGCACCATCCGGTAGAATACAGAGCGCGGCGCAGTTCTTCTCCGGCGGACGCGCGGCAAGCAAATAACAGACAGTTCGTAACCATCCTGTCTCTAAACAAAACTAGGGATTGCCGCACAGAAAGCTGCTGCGGCGGATGGGCGTATTTTTTACGCTCATTTTTTGTCCCCAAAGAAAGGGAAATTGCATCATGAAGAAAATCACATCACGCCAGATTGCCCTCAATGGTCTCGTTGCAGGGCTCTATGCCGCCGTCACGATCCTGACGGCCTCGTTCGCCTACGGAAACATCCAGTTCCGGATTGCCGAAGCCCTTTGCCCGCTCGTCGCGCTGGAACCCTCGCTCACGATCGGCCTCACGCTTGGCTGCCTGATCGCGAATCTGTTTTCGACCGTCTCCGCGCTCGATATCATTGTCGGCACGGCGGCGACGTTACTCGCCTGCCTCCTTACGCGCTACATCAAAAAGGTATGGGCGCTGCCGCTGCCGACGATCCTCTGCAATATGCTCATGGTCGGCGCGATGCTCTCGGCGGTCTTCATGCCCGCGAGCGAGTTCTGGAAGGGACTTGCGGTATTCGGCGCGGAGGTTGGCGCGGGAGAGGCCGTTGTCTTATACATCCTCGGCATTCCGCTCTATCAGTTCATTCGCAAAACGAAGCTTATCGACAAGCTTCTTGGCCGCGGATGATTGCAAAATCGGGCGGGGTATGATACGATAAACAGAACCAATCTGCAAGTTTTCTCAAGGAGGCCTCGCCTTTGTTTTACGCTCTTTTAACGATTTTTGCCGCCGCAGTTGCGGCCGTCGACCAATGGACGAAGGTCCTTGCGCAGCAATACCTGACCGGCACGACCGTGACGATCATTCCCGGCTGGCTCCAGCTGCACTATATCACGAACGACGGCATGGCGCTCTCGCTCTTTCGCGGCGGGCGGTGGATGTTTGTCGCGCTGACGGCGGTATATCTCGCGGTCGTGGTCTGGGCGATTGCCAAAAAGCACATCTATAAAAAGCCGGAGCTCTGGTGCCTGGCGGCCATCACGGGCGGCGCAATCGGAAACCTCATTGACCGCGTCCAGACGGGGCTTGTCATCGACATGATCTGCATTCCGTGGTTCTCGACGTTCAACGTCGCGGACATTTTCATTACCTTCGGCGCGATCATCCTCGTGCTCTATATTCTGATCAAGGACAAGGAGTTTTTGGAGGATAAGCCGAAAAAGGACAAGGAGCCCCGCGATGAGGCTTGAACTGGACCAAACCGGCGAGCGGCTGGACGCGGCGATTGCGCGGCTCGTACCCGGGCTCAGCCGGAGCCAGGCGCAGCGGCTTTTAGAGGAGGGTCTTGTTACCTTCGAGGGGAAGCCTCTTAAAAAGAACGAAAAGTCGCGCGCGGGTATGATTCTGGACATCACGCTTCCGGAAGCCGCTGAGACAGACTTGCAGGCGCAGGACATTCCGCTCGATATTCGCTATGAAGACAGCGACGTGATTGTCATCAACAAGCCCAAGGGGCTTGTCGTCCATCCCGCGCCGGGGCATCCGGACGGAACGGTCGTCAACGCGCTTCTGCACCACTGCGGAGACTCCCTTTCCGGTATCGGCGGAGAAAAGCGCCCCGGCATTGTCCACCGGATTGACAAGGACACGTCGGGGCTCCTGATCGCGGCAAAAAACGACTTTGCGCACGCACATTTATCCGCGCAGCTCAAAGACCACTCGCTCGCAAGGACCTACGAATGCATCGTCTGCGGCAATCTCAAGGAGGATTCCGGAACGATCGACGCGCCCATCGGACGGCATCCGACGGACCGCAAGAAGATGGCTGTCACGGAAAAAAACAGCCGCAATGCCGTCACGCACTGGGAGGTCATCGCGCGCTACCGGGGATACACGCATGTGCGCTGCAAGTTAGAAACCGGGCGGACACACCAGATCCGCGTGCACCTTGCCTGGCGCAACCACCCAATCGTGGGCGACACGGTGTACGGGCACAAAAAGCCGGAGCTTGGGTTAGACACCCAGTGCCTGCACGCCGCGGCTCTCGATTTTATCCACCCGCGCACGGGACAGCCTGTGCATGTCGAGTGCGAGCTGCCGGAGTATTTCAAAAAAGCGCTCTCGAAGCTCGAGCCGTTATAACGCAAAACGCCCCCTGTATGACTGCCATACAGGGGGCGTTCTTTATAATTACTAAAAATTCTCAATCTGTTCGTAGGGGCAGACGCGTTTTCCGCCCAATGAGAATTCTGAATTCGCCAAGAATTTACACGTTTCAAGTTGATTTTTCCGCAAGCGGACAGAGTCGTCTGCCCCTACGAGCACAAAAAAGCTCCCACCTTCGCAAGAAGATGGGAGTTTGTTTTCTGCGATTCAGTTTCCGCTCATCGGCTGCACAAAGCCTTGTCCGCCAATCTCCATGTACCAGACCCGCTCTCCTGCCGAGAATACGTCGGTGAGGCAGTATTTTTCTGCGTCCAGTTCCTCGTCTCCGACCTTCACGCGCAGCGGGGACACGCTCGAAATCTCCGCCTGCCCGCAATTCACAGCCAGAATCGTATCGAGCTGTGTGTCGTTGTCGTGGTCGATGACCGTCAGCCGCACGCCGGAGCGCGTAAGAATTTCGCTTCCCGCCTCGTTGTAGTTAAGATAGTACTGCGCGTCGTCCGCGATGGTAAGCGCGCCGCCGGACAAAAGCTTCGAGAGCGCCTGCGCGTTTTCAAACGTGTAGTAGACCTCGCTCGTCACATAGCACGGAATGCCGACCACACGGCCGTCCTTCATATAGATATCCACCGTACGCCCAAGAAGGCTCAGGTCGGACGAAACGGCAAAGTCCTTGTGCCCCGCGAGCTTTGTCGTGCCCGCCGCGAGTTTGCCATCCGTGGTTGTAAGATCAGCGTACTCGTTGCCGGTCAGAACCGCCGTGTACCGCGTCAGATCGTACCGCACCTCGAGATACGAGCGCGGGTTCATCAGATCGTCGAGCACATATCGGTAAAGCCCCTGCGCGTCTGGGTCTGCGATTGCGGGGCAGCGCATCGCGTTATAGATGAGCAGGCACGCGTTGTCGCGCGTGACCGGTTGGCTGACCTGCGCCGTGAGCCCATAGTAAATGCCAAACGACTGCGCGTCGGCGTTCACCCGTTCGGCCCAGCCTGCGCCGGAATAGGTTTCCGGGTCCTGCCCCAGGATGACCAGCAGCATTTTCGCAAGCTCCTGCGCCGTCACATTATCCTTCGGCCGGAAGCTTCCGAGCCCGTCTCCTCCGATAATGCCCTCGCCCGCGCAGTAGCCGATGTAGGTCAGCGCCCACGAGTTCTGCGCATCATAGAAATACACATCCGCCGGAGCCTGCGGATTTTCGGTGCACAAAATGGCGATCAGCTTCGCCACCTCTTCGCGCGTAATATAGCTTGCCGGGCGGAACGACCCGTCCGAGTAGCCTGAAATCAGCCCCAGATCGACCAGCATCTGCACCGCGCCAACGTTGCGGATTTCTCCTCGGTCGGAAAACTCCGCGCCGTCGCTCGCTCCTACCGGCAGCGCCAAGCAGAGCAGCAGACACACGCACAACACCAGGCAAGCGGTTCTTCTTTTCATACGCCGCCTCCTTCGATTACAATTCTGATTTTAGTATAAGCGCCCCGCGCGATCTTTGCAAGGGCGCTTTCCCATCTGTAATGTAACTGTAACCTTTCCGCGCCGTAACCCGTCGTTTATCCACAGCTTTGTGGAAAATTCATCCGTTTATCCACAAAATGCAGACCAGAGAAATGAACGCTCCGTCCTGCATTCGTGCGTTTGTTTTACTTTACGGTAATGAGCGTATACTCGTCCGTGCCGAGCCCAATTTTCTTGCCGTGCTCGATGGCCGCCTGCCAGCAGGTGTCCGGATGCGCGGCATGCAGATGGTCGTGGTCGTGCGGGTCGCCGCGCTCAGCCAAGGCGCTCCCCGGCAGGATCGGCTGACGATTCACCGCCTCGATGCACGCAAGGTCGAGCGCAACGGGGTCAAACGAGGCGAACATGCCCACATCCGGCACCATCGGCACATCATTCTCCTCATGGCAGTCGCAGTCCGGGGAGATATCGCGCGCGATGGAGATATGGAAGCTGGGTCTTCCGTCGACAACTGCCTTTGCGTATTCTGCGATCTTGTAGTTGAGCACCTCAACGGCCTGATTGTAATCCGGCGTGATCGCGTCCTTGGGACAGACGGCGATGCACCGCCCGCAGCCGACGCACTTGTCGTGGTCGATCCGGCACTTTTTGTCCGTGACGATGGGCGCACCGTGCGCGCAGATCTTCGCGCACTTGCCGCAGCCGACACAGTTGTCCGTTTCCACAGAGGGCTTGCCCTGTGCGTGCATTTCCATCTTGCCCGCGCGCGATCCGCCGCCCATGCCGAGGTTCTTGAGCGTGCCGCCGAAGCCCGCCTGCTCGTGGCCCTTGAAGTGCGTCAGTGAAATGATGATATCCGCGTCCATGAGCGCCCGGCCGATTTTCGCGTTTTTCACATACTCGCCGCCCACAACCGGAACCTCCACGTCATCGCCGCCGCGAAGGCCGTCCGCGATGATCACATGGCAGCCCGTCGAGAACGGGGAAAAGCCGTTGATATACGCCGCGTCCATATGCTCGATCGCGTTTTTCCGGCTGCCGACATAGAGCGTGTTGCAGTCGGTCAGAAACGGCCGTCCGCCTCTGGCCTTAATAAAGTCGGCCACGGTCTTCGCGTAGTTCGGGCGCAGATACGCAAGGTTTCCAAGCTCACCGAAGTGCAGCTTGATGGCGACAATTTTCCCTTCAAAATCGATATTCCCCATTCCGGCGGCAGTCAACAGCTTCTCCAGCTTCTGCTGCTGGTTCAGACCCGGATGACAGCGGAAATCAGTAAAGTATACCTTTGCCTGTTCCATGAGAGTTCCCCCTTGTCATTTGTAATCATCCAGAAGTATACCTGTTTTTTGGAATTTGTCAATCCGTTTGCCCTTCCAGCCGGAATTGCGCATTCAGTAACGAAAAATTTGCCGCAAACGGCCGCATGAAGTTCCAGTACCCGAGACCCCCGAGCCCATATTGTCTCACAAGCGCAAATTTCGCAAGGCTCGAGCGCACGTCCTCGAACCATACCTCGTGTACCGCGCCGTCCATTCCCGTGTACGAGAACCACGGCGTCTGTGCCGGCTCGTCAAAGAAAATCTCGCTCCCCGTGTCAAACGCCAGCTGCGCCGCCGCCTCGTTTCCAAGCGTCGCTGCCCGTGTCAGCCCCGCCTCATACGGAAGCGTCCAGTCGTACGCGTAGTTGGGAAATCCCAGAAGAAGCTTCCCAGCCTCGATGCGCGACACCGCGTATTGTACCACCCGCTCCACCGCGTTCAGCGGCGCCACCGCCATCGGCGGCCCGTACGTAAAGCCCCATTCGTACGTCATAAGTAAAATTTTATCAGCCGTCTGCCCGATGGCGGCGTAGTCGTGTCCCTCGTAGAGTACGCCCGGCTGGTCGTCGGACGTTTTGGGCGCAAGCGCCGCCATGAGATAGCCGCCCGCCGCGTGGACAGCTTCCCGAAGCTCGCGCAGAAACGCCGCGTAGCTCGCAGCCAGCGCCCGCCCCAGATACTCAAAGTCCACATCCACGCCCGCAAAGCCCTTTTCCCGCATCACGCGGACCGTGTTCTGAATCAGAGCCCCGCGCGCCGCGTCATCGCCAAGCACTGCGCCCGCCCGCTGGGCAGAAAAGCTTCCCTGCTCTGTGAGCGTCGACAGATGCAAAAGCGTTTTCGCGCCAAATTCCTTCGCCAGCGCCAGAAGCCCCTCGTCGTCCGGCTCCACCAGCTCGCCTGCTTCCGTAAACCCATACGTAAACGGAACAAGCGTATCGGCGTAGGGAAGAATCCCGCGCAGCGTCCGTTCGTTCGCCCAAGGGTACGCATAACCTAGAAGCGTCGTTTTTTCCGTTGGACGGTCTTCCATGCTCGTCACCAGCACCTGCCCCGGATACAGCCGCTCCTGCCCCGATAATCCCGGGTTCAGCCGGTAAAGTCCGTTCTGCGTGAGCGAGAATTTCTGCGCAATGGAAAACACCGTGTCCCCCGGCTGCACCGTGTAAAGCGATTCCGGCCTTAAAATCAAAATGGCCTGCCCCACAGCCAGCCGGTACGGCTCCGTAAGCCCATTGAACCGCGCGAGAAGCCCCGGCAAAACGCCGTATTCCCGGCCAATCGACCACAGCGTCTGCCCCGGCCTTACCACATGAATCTGCATACAATCACCTCACAAGATCTTATGCCTCCCGCGCCTGAAAACATACACTGCCCTTGCAGGCTTTTCTTTTTCGCGCTATACTGTAAAAAACAAATCTGGTTTCCCGGGAGGTGTCCCATGCAGCTGCAATTGCCGCAGCTCTGGCTGTTTGATCTGCGCCCGCTTATGCAGGATGAGCGGTGGCGCGCGTTTTTGCCCGAGCTTCCCATTGAGCGCCAAACGCGCGCGCGTTCCTGCCGCCGGGAAGAGGATGCGGCAAGACTCACCGGCGCGGGCTTTTTGCTTCAGCAAGCACTTTTGTCTCTCAATATTCCCGTATCCGAGCAGATTTTCCGGAAAAACGACTGGGGAAAGCCGTATCTTGTCTCCCGTGCCGTCGAATTTTCTCTGACCCACGCAGCATATTACGCTGCCTGCGCGCTGGATTCCTCATCCGTCGGGCTCGATCTGGAAGTGCCGCGCGTGACCATGCCGGTTGCCAGACGATGCTTTCATCCGGGCGAGGTCGCGTTTTTGGAAACGCTTTCCGAACCGGAGCAGCCCGACGCGCTGCTTCGCCTCTGGACCATCAAAGAGGCCTACACCAAGCAGCTTGGCCGCGGCCTTCACATTCCGCTCGATTCTTTCTATGCAGACCTGCATGAAAGCGAGGCAAACTTGTATCAGGACAGCCGCCCCATTCCCGTCCGCCTGCACGAATATCCATTAAACGGCCTCCGCCTGTGCCTCTGTTCCAATTCAGAACGCCCGGAGATCACACAATTTATCCCCAACCTATAAAAACTACCGCAAGTGCCTGAATCAGCACCTGCGGCAGTTTTTTTGCATTTTTCCGGGAAGCTCTTAGGGGACGATGCCCACATCGTTCCGGCGGATGAGACCATTTTAACGAAAATTTTTGGCGAATTCGAAATTGCCCAATGGGTCGATGTGGGCATCGACCCCTACGCATTTGGGTAAATTCCTTGCTGCACCCGTTTTAGATTCTCGCCGTATTACACGTCAGATACACAACCTGCCGCTGCTTTGCAAGCTCCCGGAGCATCGAAAGCGCCCGGCAAGTTGCCTCGTCGTCAAGATTCACGAACGGGTCGTCAAGCAGCAAAAACGGCTGTTCCTTCCGGAAAAGCGCGTCCACCAGCGCCAGCCGCATGCACAGCATCACGCCGTCAACCGTTCCCGCGCTGAAGCTTGCCGCATCGCGTGCCGCGCCCTGTTCGTCGATGAAAAGATGAAGCTCCCGGTCCAGCATCACGTGCCCGATTTTCTCTCCGAGAAGCGCATCCGCATACCGCACAAACCCCTGCTCCACACGGCCGACATAGCTGTTTGCAAGCGTATCCTTCGCCCGCGTGAGATAGTCCATTGTAAGATCGGCCAGCTCGCACTGCTTCTGAAGCGCTTTTCGCGTCTCGTTCAACTCCTCCAACTTATCTGATATCTCCGAGATACGCTCGACCTCGCGCCGAAGGGCATCGCGTCTCTGCCGGAGCTGTCGGAGAAGCGCCTCCTGCGCGTCCAGCTCCCGCTGCGTCTGCGCCTCCTTTTCCTGAAGCGCAGCCATACTTAAGGTTTGCTCCTGCGAGTCGTCTGCGGCGATCTCCGCGTTTTCCTGCAAATAGTCCGCCAGTCGCGCGCGTTCCGTCTCAAATGCCGTCATAGCCGCCGCAAACGCACGGGAATCGTCTTCCGCCTGTGCAAGCAGCTGCTCTTCCGATTTCCCGGATAGCCGGTACGTTTCAAAAAACGCCGCAAGCTCATCCGTATGCGCCTGAGCCTGCCGCTCCGCATCCTGCCGTTCTGCATCCAGCTGCTGCGCGCGTTCCTGTACATGCGCATACTGCGAAGCCCGTTCGCGCAGCGCCCGGACTGCCTGGGAGAGCGCCTGCGCTGAATCCGCAAGACCGTAACGGGATAAAATCGCGCGGATCTCCGCCGTCAATGCATCGATTTGCACCTGCTGCTCCTGCCGCTCCTTTGCCAGACGGCTTTCCTTTTCACGCAGGCGAAGATATGCGTCTTTGTCCAGCCGCAGCTGCACCAGCTGCTCATCTGGCCGGGAAGCGTCCGGGCAGAATTGCATCAGAAACGCTGTCACACCGGCCTGCAATTGCTCGATCTGCTGCATCTCTTCATCCGCACCGTCTTCCGCTTGCAAAGGCTTCTTCCAAAGAAGCGCCGCGGCGAGGCTGAGCGCCCCCAGAACAACCGCCGCAATCCCAAGAGGGAGCTTTTCTGCAACCAAGCAGCCGATTCCTGCCAGCAAAAGCAGCGCACCCAGCGCCAGAATCGCGATTTTCGCGGAGCCGGGTCGCTTTTTCTCGTTTTTCTGCGCCTGCTTTGCGTCTCGAACAGCGCGCAGCTCCGCAATCCGGCGGCAGTCCTGCTGCTTTTCCGATAGTTCCGCATCGTCTGGCAATCCAATATGGAATATTCTGGTATATTTTTCTAGCTGTTCCGTTTCCTCTTCCGGCATTACCGCGCGGTTTCCGATCGATAGAGCCGCAAGCTCCCGCTGTCCGTTCTCCAGCCGCTCCAGATCATCCGCAACTCGCACCCGGTCAGAAAAGAGCGGCGTACCTTCTTCGATCACCTGCCGGTCTTCCATCGAGAGTACCAGCGTCCCCTGCCTCTTTTCCAGCTGCCGCAGCGAAATGACATTCTCCCGCTGCCGCCGGATTTCCTCTGCCGCAGGAAGTCCATCCGGATATTTTTCGCGCAGGGCCTGCATCGTCTCGTCCTGCTGTTTCACCTGCGCGCGCAGCTCATAGAGTCTCTCTTTTTTGAGCTGCCGTTCCCGCTGCCCCGCGGCCTTTTGGATATCCGCCCGCACGAGCGCGAGCTCCGCTGTCTTTTCCGCCTGCTGCGCGTTCTGCGCGTCGATCTCCCGTAAAACTGATTCTAATTCCGGCCGTTTTCCTTCCGCGCGGAACCGCTCGTCCTCCAGCGCGCGAAGCTCCTCCGCCAGCCGGTCAATTTCGCCGTTTGACCCGCGATAGGCCTTGCGTTCGCTCCGGTAAGCGCGCAGCGCAGCCATGGCGGTATCGAAATTGTTCATGTCATTCGTGTCGTCCACAAGATTTGTCAGCTTGGCCCGCATGGAGCTCGTCGCCTCCAACTCCCGCGCGGCCAGCTGCGGAACGAACGTGCTGCGCGAGAACGACTCCGCATCCAGCCCGAAGAGCTCTTCTCCGAGCTTTTCCGAAAACGCTGTTTCCTTCGTCCGGTTCGTCAGATCATAAATCTCAAATGAATCCTTCGCTGCCGTCTTTCCAAAGTACCGTGTCACGCGGTAGCTTGTATCCCCGTGCGAAAACTCCAGAAATCCGCCGTATTTTCCGCCCTGCCAGGGCTCGTACCGCTTGCGCTCGTTATTGGCCGCGGTTCTTGCCCCCGTGCGCGGCAGACCATAGAACATCGCCTTCAAAAATGCCGCCAGCGTGCTCTTCCCGAAACCGTTTTCCCGGCAGATGACCGTAAGGCCGCTTTCAAATTCATAGTCGAACCCGGACAGCACGCCGAAATTTTCTATATGACACCGCAGAAGCTTCATAATGAAATCTCCTCTCCTGCCAGTGCCAGCACGCCCGCGCGAATGACCGCCGCCTTCTCGTGCTCGGAAAGCTCGCTCGCAAGCACCTGCCGGATAAACTCTCCCTTGAGCGATACGTCGTTTCGGTATCGCTCAGGCTCGACAGCCAGTCTCGTCTCATCTTTCACCTTGGCAAAGAAAAAGCTTCCCGCAATCTGATTTTGCAGATACGAAACAGAAAGATCCGCCTCCGGCGATATTTCGCCCATGAGCAGAAATTCTACCATATCGTCCGGCGAAATTCCCCGCGCAGCTTCCTGCATCCGTGCAAAAATCTCCGCGCTTCTCACACAGCCCGTCACGTCTGTTTCCACCCGATGCAGCGTCCGGCAGGAAAACGGGACAAATTCCGGGGTAACGCGCCCGCGCTCGATGGTTAAAAGCACAAAGCCCTTCTCCCCGCACTCGTCAAATCCGCGCCCCTCAAGGCATCCGCTGTAGCAAAAAACGCCCGTTTCATCGAGCTTTTGCAGGCTATACGTGTGGAGGTGCCCCAGCGCAAGATAATCAATGCCCCGGTTCTGCAAAAGCTTCAAATTGATCTGATCCTTGCCGCAGCTTGTGCCGGCTTGTCCATGGAGCGTCACAAGGTTCACACAGCCATCCACACGCGGCAATCTCTCGTAAATTTCTTCTCTGTCCTCACTGAGTACCACACCCGAAACGGCCGCGTCCTCATAGCAGTAAGTTCTCCAGCTGTCTCCGAACAGCTTCAGATTTTCCGGAAGTTCCCGGTCACAAAATGCGTCTGCCGCCTCGTCGTGGTTTCCGGGCAGATACAGATAGTCGACCTCCGGCGTTTTTTGCATCGCGTCCAGAACCGCATCTACCGTCCGCTCCCGCACACGGTCTCCATCAAAGAGGTCTCCTGCAATGATGACCGCCCGCACGCCGTTTTCCCGCGCATACTGTGTCATGCGCACAAAAGAGCGCAGCACTTCCGCGCTCCGTGTTGCCGCCTGCCGCGCCGTCATGTGCGTCTGCATGGGGCTGTCCAAGTGAATATCTGCGCAATGGATCAGTTTCATACCCATTCCCTCAGTTTCCGTTTTCATAAAACAGATGCAGCGTTTTCGCTTCCTGCACTGACGCTGCTTCCTCGCCCATTTGCAGATGCTCCTGCCGCGGCGTGAGCGCCAGATGAATTTGCCAGCCGCTGATTTCTCCCGCGCCGCTTGCGCGATAGGTTAGCGTATCCTCGTAATCCTCCGGCGCTCCTTCCTCCGTCAGCGAAACGTAGAAGCCTTCCGCGTCCGGAAAACGCGCGCGAATCTCCGCCTGCGGCAAATACTTCAGCGCATCCAGATAGTCTGCCAGCTGGTACTGCGTCTGCTGCCGGACCCATTCACTGCGCTGCGTCACGAAAAATTTGCCCGTATCCGAGAAAATCCGCAGCTGCGCGCTGTAGGTTATATTGCCCTCGGGATAGAAAAAGCGGACTGCGCCGCCGTCCGTCAAATCAAAATCCGTCGTCAGCTGCAAGTCAAAATTATCACCGTTCACATAAAAGGCTGTATTTTTCCCGCACCTCTGCGCCTTCCGGATATGGGTCAAAATTTGCTCCGTGTCCAGCTGCGAAATATTCTTTCCGGTCATGGGAAATTTCTGCTCCACTTTCCGGGCCGACTGCAAAACCGTCGCCGCCAGCGCGCAGACAGCCGCCAGAAAAATGATCCACGCAACCGGCAGCTTTGTTTTCTTCATTGCCTCCTACCTCATTTCTCCGCAATCCGCGTTTTCCTGTCCGTCCCCCGTCTTTTCCAGCAGCGCCACCGTCTCAACAGTTGTTTCAGTTTCCAAGGGAAGTTCTTTCACTTCCTCGCCATCAACAGGCACAGGAAAATTGAATACGATCTTCTTTATCCAGCTTCCGTCTTTCCTTTTCTCCGGGAACATCTCAATTCGCTCGATAAAGGCCTTCATAAACTCCTTCTGCTCCGCTTCCGTTGCGGAATGGTAGACTTCATCAAATGCCAGTAACAAGCGATAGATATTGTCACCGGAAATCTTCTCCTGCTGTATGTTGCGGATCTGACTTTGCAATTCGCCAATCTGAACTTCGATTTCCTCTATGGTATCATACTGCTCATCATAGCGGCGCTGCAAGTCTAAAATCTTTCTGTCATAGTGGACATCGTTGATGTCCAAGGTATCCATCTGACGCTCCAAGCGGCTTTTCGTTCCAAA
>ENA-OWRJ01001524-OWRJ01001524.1-human-gut-metagenome-genome-assembly--contig:-NODE-1524-length-23735-cov-5.139485_pt1 | contig 23735 bp, 24 predicted proteins | sample MGYA00248269_ERZ651897 | MGnify/ENA primary metagenome ERZ651897 (study PRJEB26924, sample SAMEA4378252) | human gut metagenome | biome: human gut; feature: human-associated habitat; material: faeces...
AGAATGGGCTTATTTCAGCCGAGGATTTGTCTGTAGGTTGATTGAAGATTAGTATAAATGTGAAAGGAATGTAACCTATGAAAAAGATGACCGCTGCCGTATTATCCGCCGCACTGCTGGCTGCCGTGGGTTCGAATGCCTGCGCATATGACAAGTCCCTGCCACTGCCCGATGTGAACACCGAGTTCAAAACATATATGGATTACCGCACCATAACCGATACATCGTCCGCTCAGTACGACCTCCAGCAGCACGCATACACCGACAGTCAGGGCATAAGGCGTGTTGACGGAGATGTGTGCGTTGCCCTTGGCACAGCCTATGCCGACAGCTGCGGGGAGCGGTTTGAGATAACCCTTGATTCGGGCAACTCCTTTACCGCCGTTGTGGGAGACATCAAGGCAGACTGCCACACCGACCCCTCAAACCGCTATGTTGAGCTGTGGGAGGGGCACGGAGACATGGTGGAGTTTATCGTCGAGACCGAAGAGCTTGACGATGACATCAGGCTCATGGGCAGCATCGGCGAATATGGTGACTACAGCGGCAGCGTTGTGTCTATTGTAAGGCTTGAGGAATGATATGATGCTCTGCACCGTTTTTGCGGTGCAGGGCTTTATTATTTGTTTCTCGGCTTCACATTACAAAAAATCTCCCTGCACCTTTGTGATGCAGGGAGATCATATTACATATTAAACTTTTCGTATTGCATTGAATATTGCAAATATCGCCACAAATATCAGGTTGTACAGCAGAATATTTGTTACCGTAAGCTCTGCCATTGAATGGAGAAGCACCAGCGTCAGCGTCAGCAGAATACCCAGCAGTATTTCTGCCGCCTGCATTGCTATTCCTGCGGAGATCGTTCCTCTCAGTCGGTTTGCTCCGATTATCAGCTGAGCAAAGGAAGCAAATCTTCCCGAGCAGGCAAGTGTTGCGGGACGCTTTGCTGCATACTCGGTGGTCTGCTCGAAATCTGTGTGAAGTCTGAAAGGTATCAGCCTGAACAGTGCGGGTGTTACTTCAAAAAGCTCTGACAGCCTGTGCACCGACAGCATGGAATCCACTGAGCGGAGCATTACTGCAATTCCGCTGCGCTCCAGCTCTTTAAGTGCGTTCTTTATCTGGTGCGATGGCATAAGCTCGATTATGAACATTGCCGACAGTTGACCCGATATTGAAAGGTAAACGGCGATCTTGTCCTCGCCCGTATATTCCTTTTCTTTTGCCACTGAGGGGAGACCCTCGATGCTGTGGTTCTGCATAAGCTCTCTGTTTCCGAGGAGCACACGCTTGTTGTTTATCCAGCCGCACAGACCCATTGAATCCTCGTAAATGTAGCTTTCAACGGGGTTGAGCATTTCAGTCTTGCCCACGATTATGTCGTAGAACATATTTTTCAGCACGCTGCCTGCCTGGCTTGTAAGGCTTGCCGCCTCGACAATGGCTTCGTCAATGCTTGTATCGGGGAAGGACTTTATGTTCCTGAGGATAATGCTTCCGGGAGGGAACAGCTGTGAAGCGTCTATCATAATGCTGTTGGTATCGGCAAATTCGTCGATGCTGTCAAAGCCGATGATAGCGCCCTGCTTTGCGTTATACTTTACAGATGCCTTTTCCATCGGCATATTTACCACCAGCATCATTGAGAAGCATGAGCAGATAGATGCGCAGGCTGAGAATGTGGAAAGACCCATGCAGACAGCGCCTATCGTTCCGTGCTCGCTTATGCCCAGCAGTGCCGAGATCATGCCCAGCAGCAGACCTGCGCCTGCGATTATGGGGGAAACTATACGGCAGAACCTGTCGGTGCTGTCGTTGGCGTATGATGTTTTAAGGAAATCGGTGATGACCTCTGTTTTCTGCATTCCCGCAAGAATGGGGAAGTCGGTGAGAGCGCCTCTTGTGAAGTTCTGCGCCTTGTCCTCGTCCTCCACGATAAAGAGGGCGTAGCGGTCATTGTCTCCCGAAATGTAGGAGAAGCTGCGCTGTGTTCTGCTGATGATTAGCAGCTTGCCTATGGTGTTGAAGATAAGTGCGCCCACCGCAACGGGGATATAGATGTAAACGAAGCTGCCACGAACCATATTGGAATCCGCCAGGGATACCATTGAGGTCAGCAGTCCCGAAATAAGCGCCATTGCCGAAAGGGTGTCGCAGTCGGCTTTCATGGAAAAGAGCTTTGAAATGCCGCTGGATATGGTCTGCGATGCCACAAATCCCGCAACAACGCCGATAACGCTGTTGATGAACAGGAAAACGTCGGGCTGGCTGCGCTTGTTTATCAGTGTGAATGTTTCAAGTACGGGGAGGTTGAAGTCGTTTGCTATCGCCATATAGGTAGAGGCTATGAAGCAGATGAACAGCACAACCAGTCTGCCTGCCAGACGGCCTTTCTGCTCGGCGATATGCTTTTCAATATCGGGAGCATCTTCAAGGCTCTTGAAGTCGTCTATCTCTTCATTTTCCTTTTCCTCGGCTACCTCCGCCTCGGTGTTTTCCTCTTCGTCGCCCACAAGGACGAAATCCTTTATCTTCTTGCTTCTGCGCTCTTTAAGGGCGCTCATTTTTTCCAGCTCGGTGTCAGCCTTGCTGCGGCTTATCTGGGCTGTGTCCTGAATGAGCTTGTCCGAAAGGTCAAGGTCGATATCGGATATCTTCTTTCGTTCAATAGCTGAGGGATTGTTCTGATGCTTTATCTTCTTGCTCTCTTCCAGCAGCTCGGAGCCTTCGCCGTCCGACTCTTCCTTGGCAAGGAGCTTGTTGAAGATGTCGGTAAAGCCCTTGAGATGCGATGTATCGCTTCGTGCCAGCGTCTTGGGACGCTCGGGCTTTTCGTACTGGCTCAGGATACTGTCAAGGTCGTTATCATCGGCATATTTGTCGAATGGGTCACGCTCACGGACAGCCTTCTTGGGAGTTACCTTTTCGGGCTTGACCTTATTGTGTTCACGCTTTGGCTCGGCAGAGGCATATTTTTCCTCGTACTCGTCCTGACGCTCCATCTTTTCCGAAAGGCTCATGCCCTCGGGCTGTTCGATCTCAAAGGGGATCTCACGCTTTTCACGTTTGGGGATAAGGTCGGTGTCCGTCAGCAGAGGAGAAGAACCGTATTTCTTGTCAAAATCATCCTCTTCCTCGTCGTAGATATCCCTCAGGCCCTTTATGCCCTCTGTGATATCAACGTCAAAACGCTTTTTGACGGGCTTTACCTTGGTTTTCTTCGTCTTTTTCTCGGCAGCTTCCTTTTCCTCACGCTCCGCCCGCAGCTCTGCGTCGGTTTTCAGCTCATCGGGCATATACTTGCGGTCATAGTCGCCGCTCATTATCTCATATTTTATCTGCTTGTCCTTTTTGATGCGTTCCTCTTCGGTAAGCTGATCCTCGGGAATGTCATGCACCGACTTGGGACGGCTGTTGCGTATCTCCTCGGGAGAGGGATAATCCTGCTCCAGCGAGATATTTATGCCGCTGAGACTGATATCGTTAGTGGGGTTTCTGCTGTCAAATATCTCCGCAAGACCCGAATCCTCGTAATTCTTTGTGGCGGGATAGCTGCTCAGAATATCGTCCAGAGCGGCTTCATCGGGAGATTCACCGTCTGACGGATATTCGCTCAGTATATCTTCAAGAGAAAATTTATTTTCAGTCAATATCTATTTCCTCCTTGCATACAATTTCAAGACTTATCACTTTACAGCCGCTCTCTGTCTTACAGCCTCATACATGAATATGCCTGCTGCAACGGAAGCGTTGAGGGAGGTGATCTTTCCGTACATGGGGAGCTTTACAAGAAAATCGCACTTGTCACGGATAAGCCTGCCCATGCCGAAGCCCTCGGAGCCTATTACCAGACCGATAGGTCCTGTAAAGGAGGTGTCGGAGTAGTTTTCACCGCCGGCATCTGTGCCGTATATCCAAATGCCGTTCTTTTTCAGCTCGTCAATGGCAGCACCAAGATTTGCCACCCTGGCAACGGGGAGCCAGCTTGCCGCACCTGCGGAGGTCTTGAAAACAGTGGCATTCAGCGATGCGCTTCTGCGCTTGGGGATTATGATGCCGTCAGCGCCTGCAGCCTCGGCTGTACGGATTATTGCGCCAAGATTGTGGGGGTCTTCTATCTCATCGCATATGATGATGAAAGGCGCAGTGCCTTTCTTTTTTGAAATAGCCAGAATATCCTCTACGGAAACATATTCCGCACAGGCACCCGAAGCGATTATTCCCTGATGGGAAGCACCGCCGCACATCTGAGTAAGCTTCTGATCGCTTACGTTCTTGATGACGATGCCACGCTCACGGGCAATTCTGGTAATGGCACCGATGCTGCCTCCTGCATTTTCGTTTACATAAATAGTATCGAGCGCCTTGCCTGATTTAAGTGCTTCCATAACGGGATTTCTGCCGACGATGAGACCTGTTATCTCGTCGCTGTCAGCAAAATCCGCAGGTCTTTCATCACGGTCATAGTCGCTGCGCTCGTTGCGGGGAGAACCGCCGTAGGGACGCTTATGATCGCCCTTGGGCTTTCCGTATCCGCCGAAGCTCTTTTTCCTGTCTTTATCAAAACGCTGCTGCGCCATAATTATCTCCAATCCGTCCTTATCCTGCGTGTGCGGTAAGGACAAGTAATTTCATTTGAGCATAAATAGCTATACTAATATATTATACAACATAATATCCGCTTTTGCAATAGCTATATCTACAAAATTCGATATGTTTTAACAAATGAATATCTATATCAGCGAAAACGTGATATGAAAAAATTTTCGTTTGACCTTGCAAAATCCTTCCGATATGGTATAATAAAGTAAATGTTTATTTTGTGAGGATAATTTTATGGATAATAACTTTAAAGCATCCACCGCATTCGGTACGGCGGATATTTTGCTTCCTGCCGAAAATACGGATATGTCCAAGTGGGCAGTTGTTGCCTGCGACCAGTTCACCTCTCAGCCCGAATACTGGAAGGACGCTGCACGCATTGCAGAGGGCGCTCCCTCCGCTCTTGACCTTATTCTTCCCGAAGCATATCTTGAAAGCCCCGATTCGGAGCAGATGATATCAGATATCAGAAAGAATATGGAAAAATACATCTCCGACGACATTTTCAAAGAGTATAAGAACGCAATGATATACATTGAGCGCACCGACAGCACAGGCAAGGTTCGCTGCGGTATCGTAGGAGCTGTCGATCTGGAGCAGTACGATTACCGCAAGGGCAGCGGCTCTGCCGTGAGAGCTACCGAAGCTACAGTTGCGGAGAGGATCCCTCCCCGTCTTAAAGTCCGCAGAGGTGCGCCTCTGGAGCTTCCCCACATTATGATACTTATTGACGACCCCGAAAAGACCGTCATTGAAAAGGTGAGCGCAAAGAAAGCTTCCCTCAAAAAGCTTTATGACTTTACGCTTATGAAAAACGGCGGCAGCATAAAGGGCTATCTTATGGACGGTGAAACTGTTGCCGAGACAGATTCTGCTCTTGCTGCTCTGGGGAACAGCGAGGAGTTCGAGAAAAAGTACGGCAAGGGCACTCCCGTTCTGCTGTATGCAATGGGCGACGGAAACCATTCCCTTGCCACTGCCAAGGAATATTACGAGGAGCTGAAGCGAGAAAATCCCGATAAGGACTTTTCAAACCACCCTGCCCGCTATGCACTGGCGGAGATAGTAAATCTCCACAGCGACGCCCTGGAGTTTGAGGCTATCCACCGCATTATCGAGGGTGTTGACACCGATGATATGCTTGCCGAGATGACTGACGAACTGGGTCTTTCCGAAAACGGAATGGCTTCTCAGAGCTTTGTATGGGTATGCGGCGGCTCCGAGAAAAAATATTATATCACCAAGCCCACTTCTAACCTTACCGTTGGCAGCGTGCAGAATTTCATAGACAAGTACCTTTCCGCAAAGGGCGGCAAGGTAGATTATATCCACGGCGCCGATATTGTAAGGCAGCTTGCCTCCAAAAAGGGCTGCGCAGGAGTGCTGCTCCCCGACATGGGCAAGGACGAGCTTTTCCCCACAGTCATCAAGGACGGCGCACTGCCCAGAAAGACCTTCTCCATGGGTCATGCGGAGGATAAGCGCTATTATGTGGAAGCAAGAAAGATAAAATAAGAGGGTAATGAAATGATTAACTACAGAAAAGCAAAGCCCGCAGATATCCCTACTCTTATTCAGATGAGACTGGGATATATGCACGAGACCCACACCGACCTTGAAGAGCCTGTTTTTGAAACCATTGCCGATAAGACCAAGGGCTATTTTCAGGAGCATCTTAACCGTGACTGCGTGGTATATCTTGCGGAAGAGGACGGCAAAGCCGCAGGCTGCGTGTTCTTTCTGCTGATAAACAAGCCCGCCAGTCCGCTGTTCATCACAGGCAAGACAGGTACGCTGATGAACGTTTACACTCTCCCTGAGTACAGGAGACGTGGCATAGGCAAAAAGCTTGTGAGCATGGCAATAGAGGACGGCAAGGCGTGGGATCTTTCCTACATCGAGCTGAGAGCCACAAAGTGCGGATATCCCTTGTACAAGCAGCTTGACTTTATTGAGGACAAGTCAATTTATATGTCCATGAAGCTGAGCTTTACGGAAGAATAACAAAACGGGAACCTTTTCAGCAAAAGGTTCCCGTTCTGTTTGTTAAGGAGAAGATTGAAGATATATAAAGATGTATGGGAATGTATGGGATAAGCGGTATTTTAAACGGCTGCACGCTCCATTTTGTAGCCCACGCCGAAAACTACCTTGATGTAGCTGGGATTGTGGGGGTCAGGCTCTATCTTGCTGCGTATGCGCCTGATGTGCTCCACTACGGTCTTGCGGACTGAGTAGGGATTTTCACGCCATACACGGCGGTAGATATCGTCAACTGTGCATACATCGCCGCAGTTTTCCATAAGGTACTCGACGATGCCGTACTCAATGGCTGTGAGCTTGACGGGATTTCCGCCCGAGAACACCTCACGTCTCCTGCGGTCAACGGATATTGCGCCGTTTACGAGGGTGTCTGTGCCGCCTGCCGCAAGAAAGCTCCTGCTCTCGGCGGATTCGCCCAGATATCTTCTGAGCATGGATATAACACGGGCTTTGAACTCGTACTTGCCGAAATCATCTGCGTCCATGCAGGCATCTGCGCCCTTGGCGAGAGCCATTGTCCTGTATATCTCGTCGCAGCTGTCGGAAACGGTGAGCAGCGGGATATCGGAAATTTTTCTCACATTTCCTATAATATCAAAAGAGGGAGCGGCAAGTCCGCCGTCACGCACTATCATCATGTGCCAGCTGCCGTTGGGGCAAAGCTCTCTGAGCTTTTTGTCGCCGCAGTCTGTGGTGTAAACGTTGATCTCCTCTCTCATAAGGAGCTTTGCGATATCATCAGTTTCGGAAGCGTTTGCCCCCGTGTATGTAAGGATAACATTTGGGCGGCTTTCGATATTCGTAATGCCGCTTTTTGCTGCCAGTATGTTGTTAAGTGACATAAGCTTTCCTCCTGTTCGTTTTATCAGAAATTTTGAGAATGATCTTCCTGCGCTTTTCATGCGCTTCTGATATATAAACGATTCAGAGGGGCAAAAAATTTCACCGATTTCCTTAGATTTACAAAAAGTTCATATATGCTGTATGAATCAACATATATGAACCTGATATAATGTGTGTGATTTGTGCATATTTACAACAAAAGCCTTTGCGCTGCATGAGCACAAAGGCTTGGTTTATTCGTCCTTATCCTGCACGGCGTTTATCTCGTCCTCGCACTGCTTTACCTGATTGAAAAGCGATGAGGCGTGTTCGGGATATGTGCCAGTGAGGGTGTTTGTGGTGATAGGCGTGCTTTGCATCTCGCCGCTTACGGCAATGGCTTCGGCACAGGCTTTTTTCAGCTCCATTGCGGAGAGGGTGAAACCGTCTGCGGCAGGTGAGCTGAGGGTAAAGAACCTGCGGTCGTTCTTGGGATTGGCGGAGAATATCACACGGAATATCCTATATACCGCAAGGCTCAGATAGCTGCGGACAGCCTTTTCCAGTTTTCCTTCGTCCTTTTCGGACACCATGGAGAATATGAGCTTCTGAGAATCCAGCAGCATTTTCTGTTCCTCGGTGAGCTTGTCCTTATCCTCTCCCGAAGCAGCGGGAGCTTCCTTTGCGGCCTTGCCCATAGGCTCGGCACATCTTCCGAGAAGATAATCGCAGGATACATTATAATAATCGGCAGTCTTGACCAGAAAATCAAGTCCGCACTCTCTTATACCCTTTTCATAATGGGAAAGCAGAGCCTGAGAAACGCCCAGATCGGTAGCGGCCTGCTTTTGACTTATGTTGCGCTCTTTGCGCAAAAGGGTAATTATACGGGGAAAATCCGTATTCACAAAAGCACCTCCGACCGTTATAGTTTACACAGATGTGTCTATAGGCATACTCTACATACTGTAAATTATATAACATAACGTACAATTTGTAAAGAGCTATTTCGGCAAAATGCCATAGAAAAATGTAACTTTTTTATGAATTGCTGTAATTGCTGAAAATCTGCGCAAAAAAATGAAAAATTTCCCTGTTATGAGTTGTTTTATTATCAGAGAATGATTTCTGATCAGTTGCCTTTGGCAGAAAGGAATGTACTATATGAAAAGATATACTGTTATTGGAGCAATAGCTCTTATAATTGTTTTGACCGCTTGCGGAGCATTTACCGCCTGCGGTACAAATGACACGGCAGTTACCGGGCAGGACGTTACGGAGCAGACAGCCGAGGCTTCCGATATCACTCAGGCGGAGACTGTCGCAAGCGACGCTGCCGAAACATCAGCCGCTGTTTCAGCACCTGCTGAGGAAGAAAATGCCGGCGAAATCGCTGACAGTGCCGGTACCACTGACATCGCTGAAACCGAATTGGAGGAGGCAGAAAATGAAGAAGCCTCTCCCGAAGCTGCGGAAGAGGCTGACGGTGAAGTTCAGAAGGCTGACGGCGGCTATATCGGTATCCCCGCAGACAGCACCGCAGATGGGGATATCATTTCCATATCCGTGGGCAGCGATTACCTTGACTGCTCAGTAAAGTACGGAAATGTTAAATTTCTCGAAGATGAATCCACCTCCGACACCCTTTATTTTCAGGGCGTAAGCGCAGGCAAGGACAACATCGTCATTTCCGAAAACGGCAGCGACGGAGTTATCTTCCGTGAGTATGCGGTCATCGTCAATGACGACCTTACCGTAGATCTGTACCCCGAAAGCAACGGTATCGCACTGCTTGACGGCGGATACGGCATCAACTACTAATCGCCGTCGTAGAATACCCTGTATTTCTTTTCCGAGTGGGAATAGGTGCTCATTACCAGCCCTATGCCGATGTACATGGTGAGGACTGAGGTTCCGCCCTGGCTCAGCAGGGGCAGGGGAACGCCTATAACCGGTGTAAGTCCGAAAACCATTCCCAGATTCAGAATGCAGTGGGTGGAGAACATGGCGTATATTCCCACGCAGATGTATTTGCCCAGATCGTCCTTGGCAATTTTCGAGTCTGCCATTATTTTAAGGCACACATAGGTCAGCACGGCGATAACGGCGATACAGCCTATAAATCCGAAGCACTGACCCACATAGGTGAAGATAAAGTCGTTGGCGGCCTCGGGCACTTTAAGATAGTCGCCGCCGAAAAGCCCCTTGCCGAATATCTGACCCGAGCCGAGAGCGGTCTTGCTCACACGCTGGTGATAGCCAATGCCCTGAGGGTCAAGCTCGTCATCGAAAAGAACAAGAAAGCGCATTTTCTGATAGGGCTGCATCACCTTTACCCACACGAACCACAGAGCAAAGGGCAGAGCTACAATGCAGGGCAGGATATATTTCCATGAGATGCCTGCGGAAAACATCATTATCACGAATATCATGGCAAAAACGCAGGCTGTTCCGTCGTCTCCCTGCAAAATTACCAGCAGAATGGGTATGGAGACGTGTGCGCACAGCAGGAGAACATTGGAGAACCTGTTTATTTTGTCTCCCACCTTGGAAAGGTGCAGGGCAAAAGTGGTTATAAAGGCGACTTTGAGCAGCTCCGAGGGCTGCAGGGTCATAAAGCCGAGGTCGAGCCACGCCCTGTTCCCCGAGACTTCGATGCCCATACCCGTGAATACCAGCATGGACAGTATTATTGCCAGCGGGGCATATATCACCCACAGCTTGATTATCTTGTTGTAGTCCACGGCGGAAAGTATAAGGGCTGCGATCCAGCCGGCTATGACTGCGGCTGCCTGAGTCTTGTAGAGCGATGAGCTTACGCTGATGGTGGCAGCTCCGTTCACTACTATTGAATAAAGAAGCACAAGGCTGAAAACGGACAGCGCCGCAACGGTGATGAACAGCAGCTTATCCAGCTTCCTGAAATACTGCCAGATGTATTTGAAAACGGTTTTCATATTCTGATTTCCTTATGTTGATATGATTTTTACGATATTATTATTATAACACGCCGCAGGTGCATATTTCAACAAAAATTTCCGTGTCAATTTGACTACAGATTTATTACACTGCTGCGGACGCTTATATATGGCGTGCGTTCACAAAAAATTTATTTTTATAATCAGCTCCGACCCCTTGACAAAAGAGTGCGGGGCTGATATAATGTAAAGGTCGTGAACTTTACAAAGGCTTGCGCCTTTACAGCTTATAGTGAGGTGTGTGCTTTGAACAGCGGAAAAAACCTTAAAGTGGCATTGCTGCTGGATTATTATTCTGCCATGCTTACCGATAAGCAGAGAGATCTCATTGATCTTTATTATAATGAGGACCTTTCTCTGGCGGAGATAGCCGAGCACGAAAGCATCACAAGGCAGGGTGTAAGGGACGGCATAAAGCGTGGAGAGCAGACCTTGTTCGAGCTGGAAGAGGCTCTGGGTCTTGCGGAAAAATCGGAAAAGCTTATGAAAATTGCGGAGGAGCTTGAAAGTAAAGCCGATGAATACGGCGTTCCCGAGCTGAAAAACACCGCAGATAAGATAAAAAACATTCTATAATTTGCAACAGGAGGGTTTGCCGTGGCGTTCGAGGGACTTTCTGAAAAATTAAACGCAGTATTCAAACGCCTGAAGGGCAGGGGCGTTCTCACCGAGGCTGACGTTAAGGAAGCTATGCGTGAGGTCAAAATGGCTCTGCTTGAGGCTGACGTAAGCTACAAGGTCGTTAAGGACTTTATCGGTAAGGTTACCGAAAGAGCTGTGGGAACTGATGTTCTTGCAAGTCTCACACCTGCACAGCAGGTAATAAAAATAGTTAACGAAGAGCTTATCGCTCTCATGGGCAACGAAAATGCCCGCATAAATTACCCCAGCAAGCCTCCCTGCATCATTATGATGGTAGGTCTCCAGGGCTCGGGTAAAACAACTCATGCCGCAAAGCTTGCCAAGTATTTCAAGGATCAGGGCAAGCGTCCATTGCTTGCAGCCTGCGACGTTTACCGTCCCGCAGCTATCAATCAGCTGCAGGTTGTGGGAGAAAAGGCTGGAGTAAAGGTCTTTGAGATGGGTCAGATAAATCCTGTGACCATCGCAAAGGAAGCTGTAAAGCACGCAGCTGACCACGGCAACGAGGTGGTTATCCTCGATACCGCAGGCCGTCTCCATATAGACGAGCAGCTCATGGATGAGCTGAAAAGCATCAAGGAGGAGACAAATCCTCACGAGATAATGCTGGTAGTCGATGCGATGACAGGTCAGGACGCTGTAAATGTTGCAAAGGCGTTTGATGACGCGCTGGGCATCACAGGCGTGCTTATGTCCAAGCTTGATTCGGATACCAGAGGCGGTGCGGCGCTTTCCGTACTGGCTGTAACAGGTAAGCCTATCAAGTTCGTAGGTACAGGCGAAAAGCTTGACGATTTCGAGCAGTTCCACCCCCAGAGAATGGCTTCACGTATCCTGGGAATGGGCGATATGCTCACACTTATAGAAAGAGCTCAGAGCACCATTGATGAGGACGAGGCTCAGAGACTTGCCAACAAGCTGAAAGAGGAAAAGGGCTTCGATATGAACGACCTCCTCGAGCAGATGAAGCAGATCAAGAAAATGGGCCCTATCAAGCAGATCGTGGGAATGCTCCCCGGTGTGGGCGACAAGCTCAAAGATGTGGATATCGACGACAGGCAGCTCCTCAGAATAGAGGCTATGATAACCTCCATGACCCCTGCGGAGAGGGCAAAGCCCTCCATCATCAACCCCAACCGCAAGAAGCGTATCGCAGCAGGAAGCGGAAATACCGTTGCCGATGTGAACAGGCTTCTCAGGCAGTTTGAGGAAATGCAGAAGATGATGAAGCAGCTGGGCGTTATGGGCAAAAACGGCAAGGGCAGGAAGAACAGACTGAGAATGCCCGGAATGTTCCGCTAAGCTTTCAATGTGTTTTTAACACTTTGATATAAAAACTTTTTAAATTTTTCGAGAGGTGAAAGAAATGGCAGTTAAAATCAGACTCAGAAGAATGGGCGCTACCAAGAACCCTTTCTACAGAATCGTTGTTGCTGACTCCAGATATCCCAGAGACGGCAGATTCATCGAAGAGATCGGTTACTATGATTCCACAACCGAGCCCAGCACCGTAAAGGTTGATGCTGAAAAGGCTAAGCAGTGGATGGCAAACGGCGCACAGCCTACCGAGACCGTTAAGAAGCTTTTTGAGAAGAACGGTATCACCAAGTAATTGCGCTCTTAAAGTCAGATAATCGTGACACCTCGGCGAGAGGTGTCCGAATATACTGATGTTAAAATGAAAATTATTCTATTTGATATATAATGTTTTGTTTATACGAGCAAATATTGTCTGATAAGTCAGACATGAGAAAGGATGAGCTTGCTGATGGAAAAGCTTCTTATTGCTATTGCGTCAGGTCTGGTCGAGGATAAGTCCGCCGTTAAGGTTGACCGTGACGAGCCCAATGACGAAGGCGTAGTTGTTTATCATCTCCATGTTGCTCCCGATGATATGGGCAGAGTGATCGGTAAGCAGGGAAAGATCGCCAAGGCGATCAGAACTGTAATGCGTGCAGGCGCAGGCAGGATCAACGAAAAGATCATGGTTGAGATAGACTGACATTTGCTTTATGGAAATGTGTTCATTATCGGCATAACTAATATAGTTCTGCCGATTTTTTTATGAAAGGATGTAAAGGTTGAAAAGATATCTTGAAATAGGCAAGATAGTTGCCGTTCAGGGACTTAAAGGCGAAGTGAGAGTGGAGCCGTGGTGCGACAGTCCCGAATTTCTCTGCGAGTTTGATACCTTGTATTTCGGCAAGGAGAAAACTCCCGTTGAAATTGTCCGTTCACGTCCACATAAAAATATCGTGCTTATGAAGATCGAGGGTATAGATACTCCCGAACAGGCGCAAACTCTCAGAGGAAGAGTGCTTTACATGGACAGGAACGATGTGGAGCTTGAAGAGGGCACATATTTCGTTCAGGATCTTATCGGACTGGAAGTGTCCGACGCTGACAGCGGAGAGGTCTATGGCACTCTTACAAACGTCACTGCCACAGGCGCAAATGACGTTTACCAGATAAAGAACGGGGACAAGGAATATCTTATCCCTGCAATTCCCGATGTAGTCGTTAAGACCGATATCGAGGGCGGAAAAATGCTTATCCGTCCCATTGAGGGGCTTTTCGACTGATCGGATATCCCTTTGAGGGAGAAGGACAGGTCATATGATTGATTTTCCCGCTTGTGCCGTGGGCACATGGGCTTGGGGCAGAGGAATGCTTGGCTCAAAAATGATTTTCGGACAGAAAAATGACAGCGAGACCTTGAGACAGACTTTCAGGACTGCGTGTGATCTGGGCTTTACCCTCTGGGATACTGCCGAGGTCTATGGCATGGGAGAATCGGAAAAAATACTGTCCCGATGCGTTGCCGAGGCAAGGGCTGAGGGCAGAGACATAATGATATCCACAAAGCATATGCCCAAAAAGAAATATACCGACGGTTCAGTTAGGGAAGCACTGGAGGGCAGTTTATCCCGTATGGGCATCGACTGCGCAGATATTTACTGGCTCCATCTGCCAAACAATATCGAGCAGAATATGCGTGAATTTGCGCAGCTCATGCGTGAGGGAAAAATAAGGGCGGCAGGCGTTTCAAATCATGAGCCGGAGCAGATAAAGCTTGCCGACAGGGTGCTCCGTGAAGAGGGCTTTGAGCTGGCTGCCGTGCAGAACCATTTCAGTCTGATACGCAACGATGCGGAGCAGCAGCGTATAATAGAATGGTGCCATGAAAATAACAAGACGTACTTTTCCTATATGGTGCTGGAGCAGGGGACTCTGGGCGGCAAATATGACGATGAGCACAAATTCCCCATCATGTCATTGCGTGGCATCGAATATAACGGCAAGCTGAAAAAGCTCCGTCCGCTTATTGACCTGCTGAGGGAACTTGGCAAAAAATACGGCGTTGCTCCTGCGCAGATATCCGTTGCATGGGCGGTGTCCAAGGGCACAGTGCCTATTGTCGGACTTACAAAGCCAAAGTATGCCGAGGAGCTTGCCGGAGGCGCAGTGCTGAAGCTTGCCGATGATGAGATATCACAGCTTGAAAAGCTTGCTGACAGCTTCGGCATCGTAAGCAAGGGCGTATGGGAACCCAAAGTTGAAAGGAAATGATCTTTTGCGAATTGATATTGCCACGCTTTTCCCCGATATGTGCGAGGCTGTGCTGGGGGAGAGCATTATCGGCAGGGCACGCAAGGCGGGTAAGATAGAGCTGCACTGCCACCAGATACGTGACTATACCCTTGATAAGCACAACCGTGTAGATGATTCACCCTACGGCGGCGGAATGGGCATGGTAATGCAGGCGGAGCCTATCTACAGGTGCTTCAATATAGTTACCGAGGGCTTTACCGAGAGACCGCATGTTATATATATGTCCCCAAAGGGAAGCGTTTTTACTCAGCAGAAAGCAGTGGAGCTTTCAAAGCGGGAGAATATTTTCGTTATCTGCGGGCATTATGAGGGTGTGGACCAGCGGCTGCTCGACAAGATAGTCGATGAGGAGATATCCATAGGCGACTATGTGCTTACAGGCGGCGAGCTGCCTGCCATGGTAATGTGCGACGCTATTGCCAGAATGTGCCCCGGAGTGCTTGCTTCCGACGAGTGCTTTACCGAGGAGAGCCATTTTGACGGCCTGCTTGAATATCCCCACTACACCCGTCCCGAGGTGTGGGAGGGAATGGAAGTTCCCCCTGTTCTGCTTACGGGACACCACAAGAATATTGCGGCGTGGAGGCATGAGCAGGCGCTTAAAATAACTGCCGAAAGGCGTCCCGATATGCTGGAAAAGCTTGGAAAATAATGTGAAGATGTTCTTAAAAAGTTAATATATAAATATACTGTTATAATACGCGGGAAATTCAGTGAACAAATTCCTGTTGATTTGCATATAAAACACTGTTGAAAATTGTACATCACTCATAAAATTAGTGAAAAGTAACAAATTGGAAACCTAAAAAATAGGCTATGTAATTCAAAAAGCAGAATTTACACCTACGAGAACATTTAATCATAAATTTGTGTTGACTAAGCTCCGATTGCATTGTATAATTTAATTATTAGCTAAATCTCAAAACTGTATTGATAAAGCTACTTACGAATAGGAGAGAGTATTATGTTTGTTAAAGATGTAATGGTTCAGAATCAGGTTGGTTTGCATGCACGCCCCGCTACATTTTTTATCCAGAAAGCAAACGAATTCAAGTCCTCTATCTGGATCGAAAAGGAAGAGAGAAGAGTAAATGCAAAGAGCCTTCTCGGTATCCTCTCACTTGGTATTGTCGGCGGTACACAGATCAGAATTATTGCTGACGGCGCTGACGAGCAGGAAGCTGTAACAGCACTTACCGAGCTCGTTGACAGCGGTTTTGCTGAGGAATCCAGATAATCGAAGCTTTTGTAATTTTAGGAGTGTGTTCGCTGAACATACTCCTTTTGTTTTTCTGCCCGTTTTATTCTTTTGTGCAATATTTTACAGTGAATATGACAAACTACATTTTTTTTGTGATTTTCACCAAAGTTCATAAAAAATTAACACAAAAAGCCGCACAGTATGATAAAATTAAACTATATAAGATTGTTTCAGCGGCAGGAGCTGTCTTCCAAGCCTGCGTAATGTCTGCCGAATAGATCTTTGTATCGGATCCTGCGCATGGCTCATGGCGAAACATGGGTTTGCAGGCGTTTATTCGGCGTATTATAGGATCAGGATTTCATGTGAAAGGATGACCAAACTAATGTCAAACAGACTTTTTCAGGGTTTAATACATCAGATGAGAGATACTATGGACTGTGTTATCGGCGTTGTTGATTCCACAGCTACCATTATCGCCTGCAGCGAGCTTACAAAGATCGGCACAACAAACGAGTTCGTTTCTCTTGACCTCAGTGATTCCCATGATATATTTGTAAGGGACGGTTACACCTACAAGCCTTTCGGCTCCCATATAAAGCCCGATTACGCTGTTTTTGTTGAGGGCACCGATGATAATGCGGCAAAGTACGCAAATATCATGGCTATCACCCTTTCAAGCATCAAGCAGTATTACGATGAAAAGTATGACAGGAACAATTTTATAAAGAATGTTGTCCTCGATAACGTGCTTCCCGGAGATATCGTTGTCAAGGCAAGAGAGCTTCACTTCAATTCCGACGTGAGCAGAGTTGTTTTCCTTATCAGGATCATCTCCGCAAACGATGTTTCCGCTTACGATGTTATCCAGAACCTGTTCCCCGACAAGACCAAGGATTTCGTTTTCAACATTACCGAGAGCGATATCGTGCTTGTCAAGGAAATAAAGAACAATGTTGAGTCCAAGGATCTGGAAAAGCTGGCACGCTCCATCTCCGATACACTTTCGGGCGAGTTCTATACAAGAGTAAATGTGGGCATCGGTACTGCCGTTGTTGGCATCAAGGATCTGGCACGTTCCTTTAAGGAAGCTCAGATAGCTCTTGAAGTCGGCAAGGTGTTCGATACCGATAAGGTCATCGTTTCCTATGATAACCTTGGTATCGCAAGACTTATCTATCACCTTCCCACCACCCTCTGTGAGACATTTTTACAGGAAGTGTTCAAGAAGGGCTCTATCGAGTCTCTCGACCACGAAACACTCTTCACCATTCAGAAGTTCTTTGAGAACAACCTGAACGTTTCCGAGACCTCACGTAAGCTGTTCGTTCACAGGAACACTCTGGTTTACCGTCTCGAAAAGATCAAGAAGCTCACAGGTCTGGATCTTCGTGAATTTGACCACGCTATCATCTTCAAGATAGCTCTTATGGTAAAGAAATACCTTTCTGCCAACCCCACAAAGTTCTGATAAGGGTGCGGCGAACAAAGCGGCAAAAAGATAAATATAAGCTGCTGAGGGAAAAAGAGATAAAAGCGGATAATCCGCATAAGGGGCAGTGGGAACACTACTGCCCTTTTGATGTCTGTATTATTTAGGCGGTGAAAAGTACATTGGTTGAACTTAAGAACGTATCGGTGACATATGATAACGGAGTTTCGGCTCTTAAAGACGTGTCCCTTAAAATAAATGACGGCGAGTTTGTTTTCTTTGTGGGAAAAAACGGCGCAGGAAAAAGTACCCTTATCAAGCTGCTTATCAGAGACGTAAAGGCTGACGAGCGTGCAGATCTGGTGCCTGTGGTGCGTGTAAACGGTTTCGACCTGATGAAAATGAAGCAGAGAGAAGTCCCCAAGCTCAGGCAGACCATCGGCTTCGTGTTTCAGGATTACAAGCTTATCGGCAATATGAATGTTTATGACAATATTGCGTTCGTGCTCAGAAGCATTGACGCTCCTACAAGATATATCCGCAAGAGAGTTCCTCAGGTAATAGGTCTGATGGGCCTCCAGAAAAAGGCTAAGTGCTTTCCCAACGAGCTTTCGGGCGGCGAGCAGCAGCGTGTTGCTATTGCAAGAGCGCTGGTGAACAACCCCCAGCTCATTATCGCCGACGAGCCTACAGGAAACCTTGACCCCCGTACCTCCGAGGAGATCGTCAGGATCCTTCACGAGATAAACGAGAGAGGTACCACTGTGCTTATGGTAACTCACCAGCTGGAGCTTGTAAAGGACTTCGGCGGCAGAGTGGTAAAGATCAGCGGCGGCGTTATCGACTACGATGACCATGTGTAATGAAAGGACAGTTCTTCGGGTATGAGAGTAAGCAGCGCAGCCTATCTGTTCAAGCAGGGGCTTAAAAATATGTGGAGCAACAGGATAATGTCCTTTGCCTCCTTTTGTATAATGACGGTGTCGTTGCTGATGGTGGGCTTTGCGGTGATATTTTCCGCAAACATCAACTCCTTTATCAACGATATCGAGGGCAAGAACGAGGTCGTTATCTTCCTTACAGACGATGCTGACGATGACTATATCCAGCAGCTGGGAGATAAGCTCAGAAGTACGCCCAACATTTCAGACGTGACATTTTATTCCAAGGAACAGGCATTTGAGGATATCAAAAAGGATACTCCGAATGCGGAGGAGATCTTCAGCTACATTGAAACAAGTCCTCTTCCCGATTCCTACAGGATAAAGATAAAAGATATCAGCCAGATGAGCGCAACTCTTATGGCGATAAACAGCTTTGAGCATATCGAAAAGGTAAAGGCTCCTTATGACTTTGTAAATGTGCTTACGGGTCTTAAAGCTATAATCACAGTGGTATCTATCATAATAATCGCAGCGCTTATCATAGTAAGCTTCGTTATTATCTCCAATACAACAAGAGCCAGCGTTGACATACGCAAGCGTGAGATATCCATTATGCGCTTCGTTGGTGCAACGAACCTCTTTATCAAGGTACCTTTCTTCGTGGAGGGCCTTACAGTGGGAACACTTGCAGGAATTGTGGCTTCCGTCCTTACATGGGTGGGCTACGACAGTCTTGTAAACCTGCTTTCCTCTGAAACGACACTTTTTGCCGCAATGGGTACAACAGGCTTTATTCCTCTTAACAGATTTATGGTGTATGCAGTGATTGCGTACATTGCCGCAGGCGCACTCATAAGCGCTGTGGGAACAGTCATCAGCACAAGAAAATACGTTAAGGTATAAGCGTGGTGTCCCCGCAGCCACTTCGTTTATTCTTTTGAGTGAACCGCAAATTATGTGGCTCGGAACTGTCAAAAGCAGTTTCGCAAAGGAATGTCCATGTCAGGAAAGGAAATGCAGTAAAAATGAAGAAAAAAACACTCAGGCTGATTTTCAATAAGTTCAGCGCATTTGTAACTGCGGGCGTAATGTCATTTTCCGCAATAGCGGGCTTTACAGCTACAGCCGATTACGAAAGCGATATTGCCGAGCTCCAGAGAAAGCAGGAAGCCCTTGCTGAGGAGCGCAAGCAGGTAGAAGCTTCTCTCAAGGAATATGAAGCAAACGCAAATGAGCATGAAAAGTATCTGGAAATATACGACGAGAAAATGAAGATACAGGAGCAGGAGATAGCAAACATCAAGGAGCAGATAAGCATTCTTGATAATGATATCGCCGACCTTGAAGTGAAGATCGCCGACAAGCAGAAGGAAGTAGATGCAGGCATCGAGCAGTTCAAGCAGCGCCTGAGAGTTATGTATATGACAGGCAATGACAGTATTGCTTCCATGCTGGTAGGCTCTACCGATTTCTATGATATCCTTGCACGTACCGAGCTGGTACAGAGGGTATCACGTCACGATAATGACATGATAGATGAGCTTAACAACAAGATATCCGCTCTCAATGCCGATAAGGCAGAGCTGGAGCAGTCAAAGCTTGATGCCGAAAACAAGAAGGCTGAGGCCGAGGGGGTTCTGGCAGACCTCCAGGAAACCTACAAGAACCATGAGGAGACCAAGGCATGGTATGAGGCTCAGGCTGAGGCTGACAGGCAGCGTACCGCAGAGATGGACGCTGAACAGGCTGATTACGAGGAACAGCTCCAGGACTTTATCCGCAAGCAGCAGGAGGAGCTGGAGCGCAAGCGTGAAGAAGAGCGTAAGCGCAAGGAAGAGGAAGAAAGAAAGCGCAGAGAAGAGGAAGAGCGCAAGCGTCAGGAGGAAGAGGAACGCAGACGTCAGGAAGAGGAGCAGAAGCGCCTTGAGGCAGAAGCCAACGGCGAGGAGTATGTCCCCGAAGAGACTACCGATACTGCCCAGACCGAATCCGTTTCAAGCTCTTATGACGACAGCAGCGACGATTATGCTCCCGGTTCATCTCAGGGCTTTATCTGGCCCTGCCCCTCTGTCCTTAACATGACAGACGGCTACGGCTACAGAACCATAGATGAAGAGGGCGGCTCCAGCGACTTCCATAAGGGAATTGACATCACAAAGCCCGGCTGTGCAGGCGAGCCTATCGTTGCGGCAGCTTCGGGAACGGTCATCACCGCTTCAAATACAGGCAACGGCTACGGTATCCACGTTGTTATCGACCACGGCGACAAGATCGCCACACTTTACGGACATATGTCCAGCTGCTGCGTTAACGTAGGCGATGAAGTAAAGCAGGGTCAGACCATCGGATACATAGGCTGCACTGGCTACGCATACGGAAACCACTGCCACTTTGAGGTCAGAGTAAACGGACAGCACACAAATCCCCTCAACTATGTAAGCATGAACTGATAACAGCGTTAAGTGACAAAACTAAAGTTATCCAATAAAACAAACCTGCTCTGGATCTGCTCTTTTCGCAGGTTCGGGGCATTATTATTCTTCGCAGGAAATTATCATAAAGGAATTTTAACAATGAGTATTAAAGTATCCCTGGGAGCAGCGGTAGGTCTTATGGCGATAACTGCTGCTGTGACATTCATCATCACAAGCAACGTCACTCTGGACAGATTCAACCAGAAGATAAAGAGCGTCAGCGAGAAGCAGGAGTTCTACAGCAAGCTTTCCGAGATAGATACCTACAGCCGTACCCATTACATCAGCGAGATAGACGAAAGCAAGCTGATAGAGGGCATGGTAAGCGGATATATCAGCGGCATAGGCGACAGCTACGCAGAATATCTCACAGCAGAGCAGTATGCTCAGGAGCTGAATGAGGAAAGCGGAGTTTCCGTCGGACTGGGATTCAACTACGAAAAGGAAAACGGCGGATATATCAAGATAACCGAAGTCGTCCCCGCAAGCTCTGCAGATGATGCGGGACTTATGGCAGGGGATATCATCACTGCCGTGAACAATACGGACGTTATCGCCTTTGCAGGGGGATATGACGAGGCAATATCTCTTTTTACCTGCGAAGAGGGCACCCGTGTGAAGCTGTACATCAAGCGCACCGAGGAGGACGGTTCCACCGACTTCATCACCTATGATGTCACCGCTCAGCGCACCGAAAAGGTCACTGTAACAGGCAGACTTCTGACCCCCGCTCAGGGATATATCAGGATAGCTTCCTTTACAGATAAGACCGAGGCTCAGCTGAAAGCAAAGCTTGACGAGCTTATCTCAGCAGGCGCAGAGGGACTTATATTCGATCTGAGAAACAACGAGGGCGGAACCATGTCCATGCTTCAAAGCTGCCTTGACCATATCATCGGGGCAGGGGATATCGTCACCGCTCAGTATATAAGCGGCAGCACCGAGCCTGTGGTGGTATGCACCGAGGCTGAAAAGCTGAATATGCCCATGTCCGTTATCGTAAACAGGAACACCGCAGGCACGGCGGAGCTTTTCGCATTCGCCCTTGCGGACAACTGCGGCGCTCACACTATCGGCAAGAACACTGCGGGCAAGGGATATTCCCAGTCCGTATATACCTGCTCCGACGGCTCTGTTGTGAAGCTTTCCACAGCTATTGTCACCACTGCAAACAGCGGCGACTTCAACGGCGTGGGACTTAAACCCGAGTTCGATGTGTCGATTCCTGAGGATATGGATATCACTCAGCTTTCGGACGAGGCGGCAGTCCTCACCGATACTCAGCTCATAAAGGCAATGGAGGTAACTATTCCCCAGCCTGAGGCAGCTGTTCCTGACGAAACGGCTTCTGACGAAAATGCTGCCGAGGAAGCTGCTTCATCGGAAGGCGCTGCGGAGTAAAAAATCGTAAGGGTGGTCATAAAAATGTTCTTTGCGGAAAAAATAGATGTGCTGGGCTTCGGCTGGATGTACGAGGCAATTCTGGTAATGCTTTTCCTTGTGTCCGCAGTTGATGCGGTGAGCATAGTTAAAAGCCTGAAAAGCGGTGGGGAAGAGCTGAAAGAATATGCCCAGCTCTGCATAAAATATCTTAAAATACTTATGTGCATTTTTGCAGGGGGCTTTTTCCTCCTGATAGCAGCCACATACACGGAGTATGACACTGCCACAAGGGCGATACACGGCGTTCTCGGCGTACTTCTCCTGCTGGACGCAGCCGTGAGCCTGTGGCTCAAGCTCAAATACCGCAGAAAGGCTGAAAAGTAATGGGCATAAAGGACACTTTAAAGGGATTTCTTAAAATGTCGGGTCATTACAGCGATTCGGCGGTGTATCTGGCGGAGCATGGCTATAACAATACCTACCTTGAAATGCTGTCCGCCGAGCGTGAGACGGCAAAGAAAAAGTCGGAGATAGCCGAGGGTCAGGCGCTTTATGCTCAGGCACTGATGTTTATGGGCAGGCTGAAAGACGCTCAGACCGAGTATGAAAATACCGATATTCCCCATCTGGCAAAGCATCTGAATTCAGTTTTTGTGAATAACTATATCATGTGCCTGTTCCTGCTCAACAAGGGCAGCAAGGTGCGGGAGATATATGAGCAGTACAATTCCATAGCTCTGGCGGAAAATACTCTTGTAATGCGCCGCTCGGTGGGCATAAACGAGTATGTGTGCGGGCGATATGAGAATGCGGTCACCGTATTCATAAAGCTGCTCAGCGAGCCTGACCCCAGAACTACCCTTATGGCGGATATCTGCCTTGTGCGTGCAATGCTTGCCCTTGATATGAACGACAGGGCAAAGGAGATAGCCGATATGGGCTTTGGCAGATATGTTGGCATGGGCGACATTACGGCAGAGGTCAACCGCCTGAGACTTAAAATGAACAGTGCGGGCAAGCCGCAGAGATCGGGCGGCAAAAAGAAGAAAAAGTAAGGCGGTGCGGTATGGATAAGAAAAAGAAAGCCCCCAAGGCAAACGGGGACACTGATAAAATATATAAAAAGCGCTGCGCTGTTTATGAGCGTGTAGCCATAACTCTTTTTATCTCGGCGATATTTTTTGTGGGACTTTGTCTTGTTTTCTTAAAGCGTCCCGAATTTTCCGAGATAGAAAAGCGTAAGCTTGCCGAAAAGCCTGAGCTTACGGCTGAAAGCTATTTTGACGGCAGCTTTGCCGGCGGATTTACCAAGTATTTCTCCGACACGGTGCCGTACCGTGAAAAGCTGGTGGAGCTTTCTTCATCGCTGAACGGTCTCAAGGGCATAAGCGCTCCCAAGTTTTATGGCAGCGTAAACGTGGTGGCAGATGATGAGGGCAACACCGTGGAAGTTACCGAAACAACTCCCGTGCAGATAATCCCTGAGGAAGCTGTTACCGAAGCTCCCGCAGATGAGGGCAGCGAGCCTGAAGTTACCACAGCTCCCGCAGTTACCGAGGAGGTAACGACCATCACCGAGGAAGAGGAAGAGCCGATAGAAAATATCGGCGAGTTCTCCAACAACGGCATCATCGTTGACAGCGTAAAGATGTACGGCGA
>ENA-OWRJ01001533-OWRJ01001533.1-human-gut-metagenome-genome-assembly--contig:-NODE-1533-length-23643-cov-2.422206_pt1 | contig 23643 bp, 21 predicted proteins | sample MGYA00248269_ERZ651897 | MGnify/ENA primary metagenome ERZ651897 (study PRJEB26924, sample SAMEA4378252) | human gut metagenome | biome: human gut; feature: human-associated habitat; material: faeces...
ATGCCCTTGAAGCACTTATCAGAAATATATGAAGGCCTCAGTGAAGGGCCCGCAGGATTTGTTGCAATGTCGTGACTTCCAGCTGGCCCGGTGCAGAGGCTTTTTTAGCCGAACCGAAGGTCAGGGCAGAGCCGAAGATTTCCCCGCTGATGCGGCTGATGGCGCCAAGTTTGCCCATAGACATGGTGATGAGCGGTTCATCGGGATACTGGGACTTGACGGATTCCGTTGCCGATAAGAGGGTCAGTACGTCTTTGGCCGAATGGGGCATGCAGGCCAGTTTAGCTACATCGGCACCGAGCTTTTTCATGCCCAGGAGACGGCCTGTGATTTCATCGAATGATGGGGTCTTGTCGAAGTCGTGATTGCTCATGATGACTGTGATGCCATGTTCTTTAGCGATGGTGAGGATTTTTTCTATGCTGGCGCGGTCGCGGAAATATTCAACGTCTACGGCATCGACTTTCCCCGTTTTGATGGCATACGTGATGAGGTCGAAATAGTAGCTTTCAGGAACTTCTGTTTCGCCGCCTTCTTCTTTGGTACGGAACGTAAACAAGATTGCCCCGTTAGGCAATTCCTGGCGGACAGCTGCCAGAGCCTGGCCGACGGCATCGAGGGACGTGACATCTTTTAAGAAGTCGATGCGCAGTTCAACGACATCGTAGATTTTATCCTGAAGATAGAGGCATTCCTGGATGAGCTCATCAAGAGAACGGCCAACAATAGGAACACAAATTTTGGGCATACCGTTGTCGAGGGTAACATTGCCGATTTTAACCATAATAGTATATTCCTCCTAGCGCAAGATGATGCAGTGGATTTTTTCTATTGACGATATTATACCGTACGGGGCTGATGCAGGCAATGTAAGACTGTCAGAATATGGCCCGGATGACAGAGAGGGATGATACAGATTTTTTTCATGCAGCATTTTTTTCTTGACAAACAGGGCGGCATTAACTATAATGAATAAAAATTCAATAAACATTCATTAAAATAAATTAAGCTGCACATACAGCATCTAAGGAGTGTCACCATGAAAACGAAAGTATTTATCGACGGTCATTCAGGTACGACAGGTCTGCGCATCCATGAACGGCTGGCAGCGCGTCAGGATATTGAAGTATTACAGATTTCTGAAGAATTGCGGAAAAATCCGGAAGAAGTAAAAAAATACATGAAAGCGGCAGATATTGCATTTCTCTGTCTGCCTGATGCGGCAGCTGTCGAAGCGGCCGGATTGGCTGAAGGAGCTGACGTAAAAATCATCGATACGTCTACAGCACACCGTATTGCGCCGGGATGGGTCTATGGGTTCCCGGAATTATCGCCGCAGCAGAGCGAAATGATTGCCCATAGCAGCCGCGTTGGCAATCCTGGATGTCATGCCAGCGGCGTCATTTCTCTTGTCCAGCCTCTGACGGCATCGGGAATCATGCCTGTTGACTATCCCGTCACTGCCTTTTCCCTTACCGGGTACAGTGGCGGCGGCAAAAAGATGATAGCCGCTTATGAAGGAGAAAAGACGACAGATCTCCTGGCACCCCGCCAGTACGGACTGGGACAGACGCATAAACATCTGCCGGAAATCGTCACCATTTGTCATTTGGCAGATAAACCGCTGTTTTCACCTATCGTAGACGATTATTACAGTGGCATGGAAGTGACCGTCCCGGTCTTTACGAAGCTGCTGGAAGGCACGCCGGGTATACAGTCTGTATGGGAGGCACTGGCAGCTCACTATGAGGGCTGTGATTTTATTCATGTGCGTCCCCTGGGAGAAGATAAAGGCGGTTTTCTGGCAGCCAATGACATGAGTGGCCGTGACGATATGGAAATTTTTGTAACGGGCAATGATCAGCGGATCCTGCTCACTTCTGTTTTTGATAACCTGGGAAAAGGCGCGTCGGGAGCGGCCATCCAGAACATGAATATTATGCTCGGCATCGATTCGAAAACGGGTCTGAATCTGGGAGAATAAGGAGAATAGTACAGTTATGACAACAACAACTTTTATGGATCACGATATACAGGAAGTGAGCAATGCCCAGAAAGCACGCATATTGCGCGATGCCCTTCCGTATATCCGGGAATATTACGGCAAGGTAGTCGTCGTCAAATACGGCGGCAATGCGATGGTCAATGAAGAACTCCGGAAAGCCGTACTGGCGGATATCGTGCTCCTGCATCTCATTGGTGTCAAAGTCGTCCTCGTCCACGGCGGCGGCCCCCATATCAAAGAAGCTCTCAATCAGGTAGGGTTGGAATCGAAATTCCTGAACGGCCTGCGCGTGACCGATGAAGCGACGATGAAAATTGTCCAGATGGTACTGGCCGGCCAGGTCAATAAGGATCTGGTCAACCTTTTGGGGGCACTGGGAGGAAAAGCCATCGGCCTGTGCGGCATCGATGATGCCATGATACAGGTACAAAAACAAAGTGATGAACTAGGACTGGTCGGAGAAATCACACACATCAATCCGGAACTCATTCATGACAGTCTGGCCAATGGATACATCCCCGTCATTTCATCTATCGGAACTGATGGGAAGGGTGTTTCCTACAATATCAATGCCGATACGGCCGCGGCCGAAATTGCCGGTGCGCTTCAGGCAGAGTGCATGATTTCCCTGACTAATATTGACGGTGTTCTCCGGAACCCCGATGATCCGTCCACCCTGTTCCATAGCCTGACTATGCAGGACGTGCAGCAGCTTACGGACGAAGGAATCATTGCCGGCGGTATGATTCCCAAAGTCAAGTGCTGCACCGATGCCATTGACTGCGGTGTCAAACGGGTATTCATCATCAACGGTACGGTACCCCACGCCATTCTCATCGAAATGTTGACAGAAGAAGGGCTGGGAACCATGTTTGTTAAGCAATAATGCCTCTGTAGCGGCTGTCTCAGCCATCGCGATTACAACGGGGCATCTGCAATATAGGAAGTTGTTTTGAAGGAGGAAATGGATATGTCTGCAGAAACAGAAAAGAAAGAATTTGAAAAACTGGATAAAGAATATATTGTCAACGTATATAACCGCCTCGATGCCGTTCTCGATCATGGCAAAGGGTCTCTGGTATACGATGTCAATGGCAAAGAATATATCGATCTCAGTGCCGGTATCGCCGTCAATGTGTTTGGCGTCTGCGATGACGTATGGGAAAAGGCCGTTATCAATCAGCTGGGAAAACTCAGTCATATGTCCAACGTATTCTATACGGAACCGCAGATTATCCTGGCTAAAAAACTCTGTGAAAAAACAGGCATGAAGAAAGTCTTTTTCTCCAATTCCGGTGCCGAAACTAACGAATGTGCCATTAAAGCGGCCCGTAAATATTCTCACGATAAATATGGTGATGGCCGCTATACCATCATCACTCTGAAAAACAGCTTCCACGGCCGGACGATGGCTACTCTTACGGCTTGCGGCCAGGAATCGCTCCATCAGGATTTCGGGCCCTTCCTGCCGGGATTCGTGTATGCTGAACCGGATAATTTCGAATCGGTCAAAAAGCTGGCTGAAGAAAATAAGACCTGTGCCATCATGATGGAACTGGTCCAGGGCGAAGGCGGTGTCCATCCGCTGGATCCGGATTTCGTACATCAGGTCGCTGACTATGCCAAAGCACACGACATCCTGCTCATCATCGATGAAGTGCAGACTGGCAACGGCCGTACGGGCGCTCTTTACGCTTATATGAGATATGGCATCCATCCGGATATTGTAACGACAGCAAAGGCCATCGGCGGCGGGCTGCCATTTGCCGTAACGATGTTTGCCGATTCCTGCCAGCATGCCCTGACGGATCATACCCATGGCTCGACCTTTGGAGGTAATCCTATCTGTGCTGCCGGGGCGATTTCCATTATTGACCGCCTTGACGACGACCTCATGGCCGATGTCCTCAAAAAAGGGGAATACGTCAAGAAAGAACTGGAAAGCTGCCAGAATGTAGAATGGGTATCCGGCCTGGGTCTCATGATAGGTGTCAAATTGAAGAAAGACCTCATGGAAGTCGTCAACGGATGCGTCGATGCCGGCGTCCTGGTCCTGACAGCCAACGGACTCCTGCGTCTGCTGCCGCCGCTGAATATCCCCATGGACGTACTGCAGAAAGGCATAGAAAAAATCAAAGCCGTCATTGATGGCTGATAAAATCTAAAACAGAAGCTGCTGTGAGAGGCAGAAGTTGTTTCCCGGTAAACGGGCTCTTACAGCCGCTTCTTTTTTTATATTGTTCATGCTATGATATGTCATAGTTTATAAAGAAAGGAAAGTTTCTATGATAACAAAAACAGAACGAATAAAGAAAGATATAACGACGATTGCCCGGTTTCAGTCAAAGAAAGGACGGGGATGTAATCGTTTTTCCTATACGCCGGCATTCCGGCAGGCTGCTGATTATATTGCAGAGGAAATGAAAAAAGCCGGACTTACAGTACGAGAAAATGCCGTAGGTGCCATATTAGGGACCCTGCAGGGAGAACAACCGGAACTTGCCCCTGTTGTTTCAGGCAGCCACCTCGATTCCGTGCCAGAAGGAGGCAATTTCGATGGGATTGCAGGTATCTGTGCCGCACTGGAAGCGGCAAGGGCTTTTCACGATGCAGGGATCCGGCCCCGCCGGTCTTTTTGCTGTATAGCTATTCCGGAAGAAGAAGGACCTCAGTTTGGCTCTGGCTTGTTTGGCAGCCGGGCTATGTGCGGGCAGCTTTATGACGATGAAATTCATCGTTTTCGCAACGCTCAGGGGAAATCGATAGCAGAGGTCCTTACGGCCTATGGTAAGAATCCTGAAAAGATTGCCAGTGAGATGATACACAAAGGCGACTGGGCTGCTTTTTTAGAATTACATATCGAACAAGGGCCTGTCCTTGACCGGGAACATCTTGAACTGGGAATCGTTGAAGCAATCGTAGGATTGAAATATTATTTTGTTACTATCAAAGGAATTTCTAACCATGCAGGTGCTACACCGATGACGATGCGGGCTGATACTGTATTAGCTATGGCAAACGCTGTATCGGCCGGCGCTGATACAGCGTTGACATTGGGAGACGGTACAGTCTTTACCACCGGAATGATCCAGACTCACCCCGGGGCAGGTAATATTATCCCGGATAAGACGGTATTTTCCATTGATTGCCGAAGCCGGAACATGAATAGTATTGAAACGGTCATGAAGGCTGTAAAAGCCTCACTGGAAACGAGTAAGAAACAGAATTCCGGCCTTTCCTATACTATCGAAGAGCGGTTACATGCCGATCCTGTCGAAATGGATCAGTCTTTGCAGAGCCTTCTGGAAACACAGACACAGCTGCTTCATATTCCATACAAACGCATGTGTTCTGGAGCCGGTCATGACACGATGGTTTTCAATCATCTGATGCCGACTGCTATGATTTTCGTACCCAGTCGGGATGGACGAAGCCATGTGCCGGAAGAATGGACCGATTACAAGTATATCCAACAGGGGGCCGAAGTCCTCTATCAGACACTTCGACATCTTACGGCACAATAAAGTATGAATATACCTTATAAAATCACCTGTCAAGTCTTGTTATTCTTACATATTAAGACTAAAATAGGGCTATCAAATTGAAAGGAAGAGGATAGGAGAGAAAACATATGAAACATTTAAAGATTGCGTACAGTTTTGACGTGCAGTATTATTTTGTGGACAGCGACCGGGAAATCGTGCCTGTGGAACAGACGGATTTTACCGATGTGGCTGTCGCCGTTTTATCGGATCAGGATTACGACTACATTGATAAGATTGATGCTACGGGGTTTGGTGTCCCTATCATGGTCATCATGCCAAGTGGGGAAAAGCTGCCGTCCCATTATCTGGATAAGGTAGATATGGTCCTTTCGGAAGAAATGGTCAATAAGAGCCGCTGCATTGAAACGGCAGAACGGCTGGCCAGTAATTATGAACAGACTGTATTACCTCCGTTTTTCGGGGAGCTTGTCGAATACGTCAGCGAAAAGAATAACCCGTTCGACTGCCCGGGCCATCAGGATGGCGCCTTTTTCAAAAAGCATCCCGCAGGCCGGTATCTGTACGATTTCTTTGGTTCTCATATTTTTCAGTCAGACATTTGTAATGCCGACGTCACGTTGGGGGATCTGCTCATCCATGAAGGGCCGGCTCTCGATTCACAGGATTTTGCGGCTAAGGTCTTTCATGCGGATAAGACGTACTTTGTTCTCAATGGGTCGTCCGCATCCAACCGTGTTGTGACCAATGCTCTTCTTACTCCGGGAGATCTGGTGCTCTATGACCGGAATAATCATAAATCCGTGGCTATCGGCGCACTCATACAGGCCGGGGCTACGCCGGTGTACCTGGAAACGGCCCGGAATCCGTACGGCTTTATCGGCGGCATTGATGCTCATTGCTTCGACGAAATGTATCTGCGCCAGCTCGCGGCCGAACGGGATCCGGAAAAGGCGAAGCAGCCCCGACCGTTCCGCCTGGCAGTCATCCAGCTGGATACCTACGATGGTACGCTGTACAATGCCCGTTATGTAGTAGACCGCATCGGACATCTCTGCGATTACATCCTCTTTGATTCGGCATGGGCCGGATACGAACAATTCATTCCCATGCTCAAAGACAGTAGTCCCCTGCTTCTGGACCTGGGAAAAGACGATCCGGGTATCTTTGTCGTCCAGTCTGTACACAAACAACAGGCCGGTTTTTCCCAGACGTCACAGATTCACAAAAAGGATAGTCATATTCACGACCAGCCGCGTTATGTGAATCACAAGACCATTAATAATGCATTCATGGCTCAGGCGACGACGAGTCCTTTTTATCCACTCTTTGCCACTCTCGATGTCAATGCCAAAATCCATGCCGGCGATGCCGGGCGCAAAATGTGGCGGGACTGCGTGAAGATGGGAATAGAAGCCCGTAAGGATATTCTTCGCCGCTGCCACTATATCCGGCCCTTTGTGGCACCTGTCGTGCATGACCGGCCATGGCAGAAGGGAAATACGGAAGCCATGGCTGATGATATCGATTATTTCACCTTTGAACCTGGTGCCAGATGGCATGCCTTTGAAGGGTATGGTCCCAATCAGTACCGCGTCGATCCATGTAAGCTGTTGCTGACAACGCCTGGAATTGATGCCGAAACAGGGGAATATGAAAACTTCGGTATCCATGCCAATATTCTGGCCACGTATCTGCGGGGAAATGGCGTCATTCCGGAAAAATGCGATCTCAACTCTATCCTGTTCCTGCTGACGCCGGCAGAAAACAAGAACAAACTCCGCTTTCTTACGAGCCAGCTTGTACGCTTCGAACGGTTTGTGGATAACAATGTCCCTATGCAGGAAGTCCTGCTGGGAGTATACAATAAGTATCCCGGCCGCTATACGGGATATACGCTGCGCCAGCTTTGTCAGGAAATGCACGATTTCTTCAAAGACCGGAATGTCAAAGATCTGCAGAAAAAACTGTTCCGCAAAGAATTTTTCCCGGAATATGTTATGCGTCCCCAGGAAGCCCATTACGCCTTTATCCGGGGGGAACGGGAACTGGTGCCTCTCGATGAAATCGAAGGCCGCATTGCTCTGGAAGGAGCGCTCCCATATCCGCCAGGCGTCCTTTGCGTCGTACCGGGGGAACGCTGGTCCCATACGGCTGTCCAGTATTTCAAGGCACTGGAAGAAAGCCTGAATGAACTCCCCGGCTTTGCCCTGGAAATACAGGGGGTATACCTGGAACACGAAGATGGCCGTATCCGCGCCTACGGATACGTATTAAAAGAATAATATGGGATAAATTACTGTATATTAGTAAACAAATTGGTTATAAAAATCTGTCGCATGCAGGTGCGGCAGATTTTTTATGCCTATTGTGACACATATTTGGATTGCGGATATATCAATATAGAATATTTATATACATATTAGAGCAAAATAGACGTAAACATAGCCCGAAATATCATTCCAAGATAAAAAATGGCAATTTCGTGACAAATATATATAAATTTGGTACAATAGGGGCAAGCAAAATGATTTGTTTACTTTGTTTAATATGTATAAGAAAGGAGGTGGCAATATGGCTCCTGACCAGTGTATATTTGTGTCAGCAACATATGATATGACATATGAAAAAGAAGTAATTTTTGACTCTCAAATATACCGGGTAGGGGTATTTGTTCAACGTTACTTTATATTAATATAAGAAATCATTACCATAAATATAAAAAAAGACACAGCCACAACGACATGCTGCCTGTTTTATATTCTCTGCTCCTTCCTTCGGGAAACCTGACGGTACCGGTCAGGGACAAGCGCAATTAGCTCGTGAAATAAAAGTCTGTAAACATATTTCATGCAACAGGAGGAGAGAATCATGAATTTATCAGGAAAAAAATTGACGACAGCTATTTTAGCAGGCTTGATGGGCGCCACTGTTGCCGGTATTTCTGTAGTAGGTGCAGCGAATCCAGTTGTTCTTGACGGGACGACTTTAAAAGTTTCTACTATAAAAGGAACTAAACCTATTATGAATCCTGTGAATGTAACTAAAGGGATTATAGATGGATCGACAACAGGGGGGAATATTGTTAAGTCTGATAGCACCGTAGGGGCTAATTTGGATGCGTTAGATGCAGCTGTTGTAGGGAAAGCAGATAAAGCAGAGTTAGATACCAAGGCCAATCAAACGGATTTTAATGCTCTTAAAACGAAAGTAGACAATGCCAAAGTAAATACGGCGCTCCATGTCGATAAAGATGGCAAACTGGTAGTTGGTACAGATAAAAAGGTTAATAAGGCTGTCAGTGTAGAAAAAGGCTTCAAAGATGGAACGACAGAAGCTGGCCAGGGCAATATCGTTAGTGCCGATAACACCGTAGGCCAGAATCTGACTGCTTTGGATAATGCGGTTGCTACTAACCAGAAAGCCATTAGTACTGAAACGAAGGAGCGTGCAGCTGCAGACCAGACATTGCAGGATAATATCGATAAAGAAGCGACTGCCCGTGATCAGGCTGTTGCACAGGAACGGGCAGAACGCAAGGGTGCCGATGCTGCACAGGATAAAGTCATCAAACAGGTCAACGACAATCTGGTAAGTTCTGTCAATACGATTAACAAGAACGTAGCCGACGGGTTCAATGCACTGAGTGCTGTCGATTTGCAGGAAGCCCAGACCCGTGCAGCTGCTGACCAGACATTGCAGAATCAGATTGCAAACAATGCACAGGCTATTGGTACGACAAAAGATGGCAACTATGTCAAGAGCAACAATAGCGTTGGCCAGAATCTGAATGTCCTGGATGCTCAGGTAGGTCAGAACAGTGCTAACATCAATCAGTTGTTCAGCGATTACAGCTCCATGAAGACGGACATCAATAAAGTCGGCGCTCGTTCGGCTGCATTGGCTGGCCTCCATCCTCTCGACTTTGACCCGGCTAATAAGCTCAACTTCGCCGTCGCTTCCGGTTCGTTCAAAGGGGAAAACAGCGTCGCTCTCGGTGCGTTCTACTGCCCGAACGAAAATGTTATGTTCAGTGCCGCCAGCACCATGGGTGATTCTGATAATGCGTATACCTTTGGACTGAGCTTCAAGATTGGCCCGTCCTCGGCTAAGACAAAAACTACTTCGCCGGATGCGGAAGAACTGTACAAAGTGGTTGGTCAGTTACAGGATTAGTTAGCGGCTCAGCAGAAAGAAATTGAACAGCTCAAAGCAGAAAAAGCTGCTAAATAACCTGCCATAGCAGAAACAACTGTAAAAGTAACATAGAATATACTATAAAAGAACCAGGGCCTGTCAAACGACAGGCCCTGATTCTTTGTATACGGCATCGTAAGTATACGTGCATCGGGATGGCAGTGACGATGCTTTTTATTCTTTTGTGTCGGTAATCTTGTCTACGGAATAGCCGGCATTGACGACAGCTTTAAACATGGCCTTGTCATCGGCTTCATCGGTTACATGGACGGTAGCCCGTTTGTCCATAAGGCTGACTTTGGCTTTCAGGACCCCGGGCACGGCTTCCAGCGCTTCTTTTACGTGGGCCGCGCAATGGTCGCACATCATGCCGCTGATATAGATATATTTTTCTTTTCCTTCCTGACTGGAACCGAAAAGGTTACTGAAGAATCCCATGTATATCCCCTCCACACCTTATATATGAGAATGAATTTTATTATACACATCTATTATACGGAAGAAATAGCAAAAATACAAGTCAATGCAATCAGGTGTTGTCTTATGAAGCCTATAGCAGAGTGCGGATAGCGTCGGCAATGCGGGTGGCCACGTATGGATTGTTCATGGTGTAGATATGGACGCCGTCTACACCGTTGGCCAGGAGGTCCACAATCTGATCGATGGCATAGGCGATTCCGGCATCGCGCAGGGCGGTATTGTCATGACCGTACCGGGTCAGGATTTTCTGGAACTTCAGAGGAAGGGTAGCCCCGCAAAGAGTGACCATCCGTTCAATCTGTTTCTTGTTGGTGACGGGCATGATACCCGCTTCGATAGGGACGCGGATTCCAGCCTGGGTCGATTTGTCGAGGAAATTGTAAAAATCGTGGTTATCGAAGAACAGCTGTGTAATGAGTTCGCTGGCACCGGCATCGACTTTGATTTTCAGATGTTCCACGTCTTCTGCCGATGTTTTTGAATTGGGGTGGCCTTCGGGATAGCAGGCGCCGATAACGTTGAATTCATCCCCTGTCTGCTGACGGATAAAAGCGATGAGGTCGCTGGCATGGGGAAATACGCATTTAGGTTCGATACCGGGCGTTTTATCACCGCGCAGGGCCAGAATATTTTCAATACCGTGTTCCCGCAGTTTCTGCAGTGTATCCAGCACTTCCTCTTTATCGAGATTGATGCAGGGCAGGTGTGCCGCTGTTTCACAACCCAGACTTTTGATTTTGGAAGCGACTTCTACGGTAAGATTCCCCCCCTTGCCGCCGGCTCCGCAGGTGACGCTGATAAAATCTGGATGGAGACCACTCAGTTTTTCCAGTGTCGGATAGACTGTTTCAACAGGAATTTCTTTTTTCGGTGGAAAGACTTCAAAGGAAAAAACAGTTTTCTTAGAAAATAAATCACAAGTTTTCATGTACATACCCCTCATTATGAAATAGTGTTATCAGAAGCTGGGAATAATAGCTCCTTTGTATTTTTCTTCAATGAATTTTTTCACTTCCGGTGATTGCAGTGCTTTTGCCAGCTTCTGGATTTCCGGACGGTTTTCATCGCCGCGGCGTACGACCAGTACATTGGCATAAGGCGAATCCTTGGATTCGGTGAATAAGGCGTCCTGGAGCGGATTGAGTCCTGCTTCAAGGGCGTAATTGGTATTGATAAGTGCGATATCTACATCATCCAGAGAACGGGGAATCTGGGCAGCGTCGAGTTCGATGAACTGGAGATTCTTGTCATTTTTTTCGATATCCTGCACAGTAGAAGCAATGCTGCCACCGTCTTTCAGGCTAATCAGGCCTGCCGTCTGGAGTACGAGAAGCGCACGGCCACCGTTGGTAGGATCATTAGGGATGGCGACTTTGGCGTTCTGCCCAAGCTGGGATAGTTCCTTGATTTTATGGGAATAGATGCCCATCGGTTCGACATGGACTTTGCACAGGGCAACCAGGTCGGTACCATGTTCATTGTTAAATTTTTCCATATAGGGTTCATGCTGATAGAAATTGGCGTCCAGTTCTTTATCCTGCAGAGCCAGATTGGGTTTGACATAATCGGTGAATTCGATAATGTCCAGGTCTACTCCTTCAGCGATAAGCATGGGCTTGATTTCTTTCAGGATTTCTCCATGTGGTACCGGTGATGCGCCGACGGTGATTTTGACATTCTGTGACACTTCCCGGCCACCGGCCGGTTTCTGCCCACCACAGCCGGCCATGAGAAATGCAGCGGTTCCGATTGCGACAGCTGCCGCGGTTATCCAGATTTTCCAGTGTTTCATACTACCCCTCCTGTCATCTAAGGCCTCCAGAGGGCATAAAAAAGACTCTTTCCCGAAAGAGAAAGAGTACGTCATTTTCTTTATCTCCCGGAATTTCTTCCGCAGGAATTGGCACCGTATTATCGGTTGCCGGGTTTCATAGGGCCCGTCCCTCCGCCGCTCTGGATAAATGTGTGTACTGTCATAAGACAGTACGTAATGAAATTGTTGAAGACATTTTACCATGACTGCAGAATTTGTCAAGAAGAAAAAAGATTGATTGATTTCTCTTGACTTTGAGAAAAAAAGCCGTATAATTACAAGTAATCTACATAGTATTGTCGATGAACGAAACGAGTACGTGTACAGCGACAGCTACAGCGAGCCGATGGCAGTGAGAGTTCGGCGCCGGTCCGTACAGGGAATGGATTCGGGAGATGCGGCCTGAACGGTAACCAGTAGGGCTCGACGGTGTAGTTCCACCGCTATCAAAGAAACGTGTATCGCCCTTTGCGGGCCGTACATAGTGAGTCGGGCTTAAAGCCAATGTGGGTGGTACCGCGGAAGAATCAGACCTTTCGTCCCTTTAGAGGGATGAAAGGTCTTTTTTATTGTCTAAGAGAGGATGAACAGGAATGCTGGAAATGAGAGATGTGACGTTCCATTACACAGACGGTACACCGGTATTGGAACATATGAATCTGACGATTGGCGCCGGTGAATTCATCGGCCTGGGAGGCCGCAACGGTTGTGGCAAGACGACGGTGACCCGTTTGCTGATGGGGCTTGAAAAACCCGTATCGGGAGATATTTTCCTGGATGGGAAGAGAATAAACGACGAAGAAGCGGCCGCACGCAGTCCTTATATTGGATATGTATTCCAGCGGCCGGAACGGCAGATGTTCCGACCGACTGTGCGGCAGGAAGTAGCTTATGGACCGGAACAGCTGGGCCGCAACCGTGAAGAGGTCGCATCGGCTGTTACAGCGGCGCTGCAGGCTACCGGGCTGGAACATCTGGCAGAAGCTTATCCGCCCAATCTCAACCGGGGAGAAAAACAGCGCGTCGCCATTGCGTCGGCTATTGCCATGCACACACAGTACCTTATCCTCGATGAACCGACGAGTGGTCAGGACAGCGCCGATAAAAAATCGCTCATGGCACTTTTATCCCGGCTTCATCGGGATGGACTTACCATTCTCATTATCAGTCACGATATGGATATATTTGCCGAATACTGTCAGCGAGTCATCGTCATCGGGCATCACACCAAAGCCTTCGATGGGACGCCCCAGGAATTGTTTACCCAAAGGGAGGACCTGTATGAATTAGGCTTGAGCCGGCCTGATGCCGTGACCTTGTCTCAAGCCGTGACGGGGCTTCCGTACTGCAAATCCGTCGATGAATTCACAGCAGCCATGCTGCAGCGTCTGGGAGGGAAATAAGATGAAACACTTCGTACCCGTAACAAAATTATCAGGCACTATTGCTTTTTCGTTCTGGGCTCTCGTGCTGCACACGCCGGGCCCTCTGGCTGCCCTGGTCATCATAGAACTCATTCTTTTGGGATTTGCCGGTAATATAGCGCGCAATGTCAAGGCGGTCATGAGCCTGACTGTATTTGCCGTCTTTCTGGCGGTGGTCCAGCTCCTAGGAGGGGGATCACTCGAATCGGCCTACGTGACGGGACTGCGGATGCTAGCCATGACTATCGTATTCATCATCCTGCTTACGACGACGCGTCTGCAGGACCTGACGGCGGCTCTGGTCAAACAAATCCATATTCCCTATGAATATGCCTTCATGTTTACGGCGGCTCTGCGGTTTGTCCCCGATTTCATCGCTGAAAGCCGGACGGTCCAGGAAGCACAGGCCTGCCGGGGACTTTCCACAAAGGGGAATATTCTGAAGAAGTGCATCCATTACATGGGCGTCGTTCAGCCGCTGATGCTCAAATCCCTGGGGCGTTCTGAAACCATGGCCCTGAGTCTGGAATTGCGGGGATTTGGCAATAATGAACACAGCTTCATGACAAATGTACGGCCGGCCGGCTGCGATTATGCCGTCATGGCCTTATTTATAGGATTGAGCGTACTCGTCGTATATATGCGTATCTATGGTATCGTCTGAGGGGGAAAGGGACATGAAACACATTGAAGATATCAGCACATTGGAATTTCATCATCGTCAGGGTGGCCAGTTCCGCTGGATTACGATTACGACACTGATGCTGGCTATTGGTACAATCCTGCATCTCGTGTCGCCCAGTGTGGGCGGTGTTACGCCGAACTGGACCATTGCAACGTACTGCGTGGCTATCTGCCTGACAAAGCCGACGTATCGTCAGGCTCTGGGCATCGGCCTGGTAGCCGCCCTTATCAACGTCCTTACGTCCAAATCGGGATTTCCTTATGGCAACCTTATCAGCGAACCTATCGGGGCATTGACCTGTGCGTTTCTCGTCAAGAACCTCGCGTTCCTCAAATTCCGCGGCCATTCGTGTCTGCCTGTTCTGACAGGCTTTGCCGCGACATGCATGAGCGGTGGCGCATTCGTTACGATTTTGAAATTTGTTATGAATCTTCCGAATACGGTATATTTTACAGGGATGCTGCCGCTGGTCGTCATCGTCGGCGCACTCAATGCCATCGTGACCCCGCTCATGTATTTTCCGGCGCTCCGTCTCTTCGTATCCCGTGGCATCCTCGATTCTCTGGAAGAACAGAGCGTCACTTCGGATCACAGCCAGTATGACTTGAAGCCGTCTGTCCCGGGCCTGATTTCCATTGAACATCTGACTTACACCTATAATAAGCAGACGACACCTGTCCTGGATGATGTGAGCCTGGCCGTGCATAAGGGTGATTTCCTGGTCATTACCGGCGAAAGCGGCAGTGGCAAGAGTTCTCTCTGTATGGCGATGACCGGCGCCATTCCTCATTATTTCGGCGGTGTCATGAAAGGCATGGTGTATGTTGATGGACAGGCTACGACCCAGACGACGATTTCCCGTCTGGCGAGCCGCGTCGGCGCTATGCTTGACGACTATGACAGCCAGCTCGTAGCTATGACCGTAGAAGAAGAAATTGCTTTCAGTCTGGAAAATCAGGGGGTAACACCCGATAAAATTGAAACAGCCATTACAGAAGTACTGGAAAAAGTCAAACTGACACCGTATCGCACACGGCAGCTGACTAATTTGTCCGGCGGCCAGCGGCAGCGTCTGGTCATTGCCGGCGTACTGGTGACCAATCCAGAAATCCTCGTATTCGATGAACCGACATCGGCTCTCGATCCGGAAGGAACTCACGATTTCTATGAACTGGTCCATGAACTGAATGTCCGCTATGGACATACCATCGTGGTTATCGAACACAATCTGGAAGCAGCGCTTCCGTATGCCAACCGGCTGGTTCTCCTCGACCATGGCCAGCTACGGTCCGATGGGGATGTGGAAACGACACTCCGCTACATGTATAACCATGATATTTATGCGACGGCGGTTCCGAAGGTATTTGCCTGCCAGTTGGATTTGGAAAAAGCGGGGTACCAGTTTGATCAGCCATGGCTCTCCGTAGAAGCGGCGGTCCGGTCCTTACAGGATGCGGCACCGGCTTTGGAACGGGCGGTGTAAACTATGCGTCTTCTTTGCCTTGGTGACAGCCTGACCTACGGGTATGACGTAAGCCATGAAAAAGGATGGGTGAGTCTCGCCGCAGCGGCATTGCGATGGGAAGCCGATAATCACGGTATGTGCGGCGATACGACCTGGGGCATGCTGACCCGGCTGCGTCAGCTTACCCTGTCGGGCTACGATGCCTTTTTCCTCATGGGCGGCTCCAACGATATCCTGGAAGATATTCCTCTCCGGGGGATAGAAGCCAATATGGAAGCTATGATACGGCTCATGCAGAAACAGCACAAGTCCATATATCTGGGCATTCCGCCCCTGACGCAGCGGGAAAGTGCAGATTACGGATGGCAGGCCCGGCAGGATGTGGACCGGCATAATGACATGCTGGCAGACTACCGGACCTGGCTTCTTCACCTGTGCCAGACAGAAGGGCTGCACCCGGTTGATTTCTATGCAGTCCTGCAGAAATCCCCGCATTACGCCGACGGTGTTCATCCCAATGAGACCGGCTATCGCCTGCTGGCTGATGCGGCCATTTCGGTTATGAAACGGGCAGACCAGACAAAAAATCCGTAGACCAGCAGAAAACTGTTTCCATATACTATGTGAATAATGCCCTTTCACTTAAAAAATAAAACGCCAATACGACGAACCTGTTTTCATCGTATTGGCGTTTTATTATAGTTCGATTTTGTAGCACTGCGCTATTTTAAGAGCTACAGATAATTTTTCGTACGATTCTGGCTGCAGTATATCGCAGGATAAGAGATGGCTGATTTGTTTTAACCGATACCGGATTGTGTTTTTATGCTGTCCCAGCACCTCTGCAGTTCTATTGATATTGCCCCTGCATTGGATGAATGATATGGCTGTTTCCATCAGAGATGTATGATTTTCCGAATCATAATCACGGATTGGATTCAAAATGGAAGAAGTAAAATGCTGCATAGCTGGTTCGTGGCAATAGGGGAGAAGGATGCTGTAGATGCCTAACGCATCATATAACTGATAGGGGTGTGACAAATCTGTATGAAAATAACTGCTGTAAATGGCTTCTTCTATGCAGAGCTTTATTTTTCGTTCCCGGTAATGAATGGAACTGACTCCCATATGATACGAAATTGCCAGTGCCCCAACTGGCGTATTCAGAATTTGCTGGGCCAATTCGTCTGGGCGGGCATTTTTGAAGTTATGGGAAGAATGAATATATAAAAGCCCATTTTTATATCGTAAGAGAGTATTATACGATGTCAGTAATCCGGCGTATTTGGCGGCGTATTCCATTTTCATGTAGTCATTGGCGGTTAATGGTGCGTCAGAGCGGAAATACATACAAAAGATATCGGGCTGTAGACAAGGATTCACTTCCAATTGCAATTCTTTTTGATGTTCGTCATGTTCAGGAAGAGCGATGATACGGGAAATAATATGCTCAAATTTGTCGAAATCATGGAGCGATTGTAATCGCTTATAAATATTGATAATTATTTTTTCAAAATATTGTTCAGAACTTTTTATAAGGATAATAGGAAAACCGGCTGAATCGGCAAAACGCAATATATGAGAAGACAGGGGCAGGCTATATACATTTTTTATAACAAGCCCGCTGCAATTGCGGTGATGCAAAAGGCGTATAGCATCAATCAGACAGCCGGGATCTTCTTTTGCGTATTGCAGACTGGACAAGATAAGCTGATTGGGGATAAAGCTCAATTTCGTGTATTTCTTTTTCAATGTCCTGTCATATTCGTAATCCAGGATGCCGCACGATGTGATTTGGTTGGAAATACCTTTGGCGCCAGCAATGAGTGTAAAACCAGAGAATTCTGGATAATGTAAAATTTCAGCGATTGTCAGTTTCAACAAAATCACCCCGTATATGTTGTATAAAAGAATAAGACAGGTTTAGTATATCTGTAAAAAAATAAATCCGCAATAGGAAAATATGAAAAAATAAGGTCTGACAGATTGTATAAAAGAATAAAACGATAAGTACCAATTTATAAAATAATACAATAATCATGAGTTGAATGCGGAGGCCTATTTATATAAAATTTATTTAGAGAACAATACTAAATGACGAAGGTCGGAAGGAGGAATAGCATGGTTGTTTTAAGTAAACGAGCCAGAAATCTTCATCAGGGGGCTATCCGGGCTATGTTCGATAAAGCGGCAACGATGGACCGGGTTATCAGTATGGGAATCGGAGAGCCCGATATGGCAACACCTATGCCTATTTGTGAAGCCGCGGCTATGGCACTGCGGAACGGTCAGACACACTATACCCCTAATGCGGGCACATTGGAATGCCGGCAGGCTGTTTCTGAATGGGGTAATATAAAAGAACTTCACTATGATCCCCGGTCAGAAATCATCATCACACCGGGAGGCATGGGCGCATTGTCGTTACTTTTGTCAGTCATTGTGGAAGAAGGTGTTGAAATACTGATTCAGGATCCTCAATGGCTGAATTATGCCAGTCAGGTTCGTTTCTTCGGAGGCGTTCCCGTTCCGGTCCCTACATCGGCAGAAAAAGGCTTTGTGATTCAGGCTGCCGACATAGAGCAAAAAATTACAGAGAAAACGAAAGCAATTATGTTAAATTCACCGAATAATCCGACAGGAGCCGTAATTCCAGAAAAAGAACTCAGGAAAATTGCGGAAGTAGCTATCCGCCATGATCTTCTCGTAATTTCTGATGAAGTATATAATACGTTGTATTATACGGAAAAGCCCGTTTCCATTAGTGCTTTACCAGGAATGAAAGACAGGACCATTGTCATCAATAGTCTGTCCAAAGCGTTTGCGATGACGGGCTGGAGACTTGGTTTTGCTGCCGGCCCTGCGGAAATTATCAGTAAAATGGTGCCAGCCCAGGAAAATATCAGTGCCTGTGCTAATTCTATTGCCCAGGCAGCGGCTGTGTATGCTTTGCATCATCCGGAATTATCAGAGACACTGCACACCGTATTCCAGCAAAGACGCAGGATTGTCATGGATGGTCTGGATGCAATACCGGGGATTTCCTATTGTGAACCAGATGGTGCTTTTTACGTATTTCCCAATATCAAGTCTTTTAGAATGACGAGCTATGAATTTTGTAATCGTTTATTGGAGGAAGAACATGTAGTCTGCATTCCGGGAAGCGCGTTTGGACAAGCGGGGGAAGGCTATATGCGTATGGCGTATACGTGCAGTGAAGATGAGTTAGTGGAAGGATTGCAACGGATAAAACGTTTTTGTGAAGCCATAAGGGGGAATCAGGCATGAGTAGTGTATTCCGGTATATGAATCAACATTTTGCACTATGCTTATTTGGGGCGGTCATTGTTGGTATCGTTCTTTCCTTTGTCATGGGAGAGCAAGTCGTATTATTGAAACCACTGGGGACTATTTTTACCAGACTTCTGGTTATGATCGTTCCTGTGTTGGTATTCTTTTCTATTGCGTCTTCTTTTGCCAACATCGGGGATGCTACCCGGATGAAACGATGGGCGGGAAAGATTATTGGCTGGTTTGTCCTTTCCATGCTGATAGCTACGTTTTTAGGCATTGCCATGGGGCTCCTTTTTAAACCGGGACTGGGGATTGAATTGCATTCTGCAGATTTTAAAGTAACGGAAATTACAGTAGATATGTTTATTGACTGGCTGCCTAAAAACTTCCTGGGATGCATAGCAGAAGGCAATACAATCCAGATTGTGTTTTTATCCATTTTTGTAGGAATTGCCGTTGTCATGATGCCCGATGGCAAGTCGAAGACGTTTTTGACCAATATATTATCGTCCAGTGAAGATTTAATCTTGCAGATTGTAAAAGGCATCATGTATTATGCCCCTATCGGTGTTGCCGCCTTGATGGCTACGTCTATTGGCGAATTGAAAGGTGCCTTTGTTACACAGATGGGAAGCTTTTTGGCCGCTTACAGCATTGCTTTTGTCCTGCAGGTAGCTATTGTATATTTTCTGCTTCTGTATGTCGTAGGCAAAATCAATCCATTCCGTTTTACGCGGAAAATGTTTCCTGCACTGATTACGGCTTTTACAACAACCAGTTCAGCGGCTACCTTGCCTGTAAATCTCCGCTGTGTCAAGGAAATGGGCGTTGATAAAGAAATGACCGACTTTGGTCTGCCTCTTGGGGTTACATTCAATATGGATTCTATGGGGATTGAAATCCCTCTGTACATCATGTTGGGGATGTATGCTGTGGGAACAGCACCTACTATTGGGCAGCTTTTCCTATTTGTCATCATGGGAATAGCCTTTTCAATAGGGTGTGCCGGTGTTCCGGGCGGTGGACTGGCAATTGCTGTAATTCTGGTTAATGCATTCGGGCTGCCAACAGAAGTCGTTGCCTGGATTGCAGCCGTATTCTTCTATCTGGATATTACAGGTACGCCTATGAATATCTGGGGAGATGCAGTATGCACGGCTATTGTAGCCAGCAAGGAAGGCAAAATCGACTGGGATAAGATGAATTCCTGACGTTTTAATTAATAAGAGCCGGTACATCCTGTGCCGGCTCTTTTGAAAATCGGGTATGGCAAAAATGCGTTTCTTTCATGGACAAGTCTGGTTGTACCATGCTACAATGCAAGTAGTGGTATAGTGCAGAAAGGGTGATGATATGTATATTGCAACGATTGACGGCGGGACGAGTAATACCCGCGTCTTTGTCTGGCTTGATGGCGTCATTGCCGGGCAGGCAAAGGCGGCTGTTGGCGTGCGCAATACGGCTATGGATGGGACGAACCAAAGACTTCAGGAAGCCGTCCGGGATACGTTGTCTGAAGCGGCCAGCATGGCAGGTATTACGACGGAGGATATTTCTCTGATATTGGCAGCCGGTATGCTGACGAGCAATGTAGGCCTGTGTGATATCCCGCATGTAACGGCTCCGGTCCGTCTCGAAGAGCTGGCCCGGGCTATGGTGGAGAAAAATCTTCCTGCTATATGCCGGCAGCCTATATGGTTCGTTCCGGGCGTACGCAACTGTAATCCGGCAACGCTTACACCGGACAAGAGCTTTGATATGGATATGATGCGCGGCGAAGAAGTAGAAGCCGCGGGACTATTGGCACAAGCAGCTCCGGCGGGGAAAGCCGTATTCGTCCTGCCCGGTTCGCATAATAAATACGTTATGATTGATGAACAGCAGCGTATACAGGGCTGCCTGACGACGTTATGTGGCGAACTGCTCCATTCCCTGACTTTTGATACCATACTGGCAGATACGCTGAACCGGTCATTTGCATCGGAATTTCTGGCAGGACCTTTCCGGAAAGGCGCCAGTGATTATCACAAGATGGGACTCCTGCATGGCGCTTTCATGACGCGGATTCTGGGAATGTTCTGCCATTATACGGCACAGGAAGCCCAGAATTATCTGCTGGGCCTGCTTATGGCTGATGACATGACGGCACTGGAACGGAGCCGGGTTTTTGCGGGACTGGAAGAAGCTGTCTTTGTCGTGGCCGGCAATCCGGTCATGCAAAAGGCCTATGAAGCCATCCTGACAAACAAGGGCCGTCAGGTTGTACTGGCTTCAGAAGAACAGCAGCGGGCCTTATCAGGCCGGGGTGTCCTCTATCTGGCTGGTTTGCGCGGTTTGCTTTAAGGAAAGGGAGAAATGATTATGAGTTTGTTACAAGAAATGCTGGATGCTAAAATTATTTCGATTATCCGCGGTGTTGCCAGTCAGGATATTGTTAAAGCTGTAGAAGCCCTGCAGCGCGGGGGTGTGCGTTTTGTCGAAGTGACCTATCGTCCGGGTGATGATGCGGCCTGCCGGGATACGCTGCGGAGTATTTCTGTTTTGCAGGAACAGTTTGGTGGTCAGATGCATATCGGTGCCGGTACCGTCCTTTCCGTGCAGCAGGTTGAAGATGCAGCACAGGCCGGGGCCGAATTCATTATTTCCCCCAATACCAATACGGATGTCATCAGGTATACTAAGCAGAAAGGCCTGATTTCACTTCCCGGAGCCTATACTCCGACGGAAGCTGAAACGGCCTGGGAGGCCGGGGCTGATATTGTCAAGATTTTCCCTGCCGGCAATCTGGGACCTTCGTATTTTAAAGCTGTCAAAGCATCCCTGTCCCAGTTGCGCTTGTCCGCTGTCGGGGGTGTATCGGAAGCGAATATCAGTGATTTTCTGGCGGCTGGCGTAGATTCTTTTGGCATTGGCAGCAACCTTGTCAGTGCGGACAGGGTGCGCCGGGGAGCTTTTGATGAAATTGAAAAAGCTGCCGCTTTTTATACAAATGCTGTACGATGAGGAGGAAACCATCATGAGTTATATGGATATGTTTTCCCTGAAAGGAAAAGTAGCTCTCGTTACAGGCGGATCATATGGTATCGGCTTTGCCATTGCCAGAGCCTATGCCCGGGCTGGTGCCCGCATTGCTTTCAATTGCCGTAGTCAGGAGCATTTGGACACGGCCATGGCTGCCTATGCCAAAGAAGGGATTGATGCCAAAGGATATGTCTGTGATGTGACGGATACAGAGAAAGTACGGGATATGGTAGCGGATATTGACGCCAGCATTGGGACAATCGATATCCTGGTCAATAATGCAGGCATAACAAGGGATGATCTCTTGATGAAACTGTCGGAGGAAGACTTTGATGCTGTGATTGCTGCAAATTTGAAAGGTACTTTTTGCATGCTGCATTTTGTTTCCCGTCAGATGCTTCGCCAAAGAAGCGGAAAGATCATCAATCTTGCATCTGTAGTCGGAATTTGCGGGAATGCAGGACAGGTAAATTATGCGGCGTCCAAGGCTGGTGTGATCGGTATGACAAAGAGTGCGGCAAAGGAGCTGGCTTCACGCAATATTACAGTGAATGCAGTTGCACCGGGATGGATTGAGACCGATATGACAAAAAATTTAAGCGATGCAGCCAGAGAACGAATGCTTTCTGCAATCCCATTGAAAAAACCTGGAACAGCAAAACAGGTGGCGGGGGTGATCGCGTTTCTGGCATCCGAAGACGCAGATTATATTACCGGTCAGGTATTGCAGGTAGATGGCGGTATGCTGATGTAGCAAAAAGACATGAGAAAGTCTGGCGCAAGACAGCTTTGAGATAGCAGCACAGGGATTTTTCAGGACATGAGGAGCTTTATGAAAAAAAATACAGAGGAAAAAATGGTGCAGAAAAGAAGAGTTGTGATCACCGGACTGGGTGCGGTTACGCCAATCGGGAATACGGTTCCGGAATTTTGGACAAACGTCAGAAAAGGTACCGTAGGAATCGGAGAAATTACCGGATTTGATACGAAGGATTTTAAAGTAAAGCTTGCAGCTCAGGTAAAAGATTTCCATGGGGAAGAGAAAATGGATGCAAAAGCGGCAAGACGGATGGAACTGTTTTCCCAGTATGCAGTTGCAGCAGCAAAGGAGGCCCTGGAGGATGCCGACCTCGATCTGACAAAAGAAGATCTGTTTCGTGCCGGTGTAATCGTGGGATCCGGAATTGGCAGTCTTTCGACCATTGAAAAGGAATACACAAAAATACTGGAAGGAAGGGCAAATCGGGTAGATCCTTTGATGGTTCCGAGAATGATTTCCAATATGGCAGCAGGAAATATTTCCATTCAGCTGGGGATACGTGGAAAATGCACCAATGTTGTGACGGCATGTGCCTCCGGAACAAACTGCATCGGAGACGCATTCCGCGCCATTCAGTATGGGGACGCGGAGATCATGTTTGCCGGCGGAGCAGAAAGCTGTATTTGTCCGACAGGTATTGCAGGATTTCAGGCTCTTACGGCGCTTTCTCAGGAAACAGATCCGCTGCGGGCATCCATTCCCTTTGATGTAGACAGAAAAGGCTTTGTTCTTGGGGAAGGTGCCGGGATCCTTGTTCTGGAAGAGCTGGAGCATGCCCGGAAAAGAAGCGCAAGGATTTACGCAGAGCTGGTTGGATATGGTGCGACCGGAGATGCATTTCATATTACATCGCCATGTGAAGATGGAAGCGGTGCAGCAAAGGCGATGGAGCTTGCTATGCAGGAGGCAGAGGCAGAGCCGGACCAGATCGGATAT
>ENA-OWRJ01001537-OWRJ01001537.1-human-gut-metagenome-genome-assembly--contig:-NODE-1537-length-23617-cov-18.617435_pt1 | contig 23617 bp, 18 predicted proteins | sample MGYA00248269_ERZ651897 | MGnify/ENA primary metagenome ERZ651897 (study PRJEB26924, sample SAMEA4378252) | human gut metagenome | biome: human gut; feature: human-associated habitat; material: faeces...
GCATATCCAGCAGGTCAAACTTTTCGGTGCTGACCCACTGCTTGCCCTTGGTCACACCGGGGCGGTCTGCCGCCTTGGCGCGGGCAGAACCTGCAAAGGTGTTGATAAAGGTGGATTTGCCCACGTTGGGGATACCGCACAGCATCACCTGCGTTTTGGCACCGCCCATGCCGCGGTTCTGACGGCGCTCCAGCAGACCGGAAAGCTCCTTTTCAATGGCCACCTTCACGGCGTTTGCGCCGCCCTTCTGCTTGGCGCTGATAGCCACGCAGCCAGCATCTGCGGCGTGGAAGTAGCGGATCCACTCCTCGGTCACAGCCGGGTCGGCAAGGTCGGCTTTGTTCAGCGCATAGAGCTTGGGCTTGCGGTCGGTGATGCGCTCGATCTCCGGGTTCAGGCTGGAAAGCGGGATGCGCGCGTCCAGCAGCACAAGGCTGGCATCAACGTGCTGGATTTCCTGCTCCATCATGCGCAAAGTCTTGGTCATGTGGCCCGGGAACCACTGAATATTGTACTGGTTTGCAAACCGGGTATCCATTTCGTTCATTTTACCACCCCAAAATCTGTAAAGGGCATAAAGCACAACAGTACCTTGCCCAGAATATCACGCTCGTCAATGCAGCCGACATAGGAGGAGCGGCTGTCCAGCGATTCATTGCGGTTATCCCCCATCACAAACAGGGTGCCCTCCGGCACTGTGAACGGGAACTGCACATCGTAGCCCAGATAGGTAGGGGCTGCAATGTAGTCTTCCTGCAAAAGTTCGCCGTTCACCGTGACCGTACCGGCGTCATAGTCGATGCTGATGGTGTCGCCGCCCTTGGCGATGATCCGCTTAACCAGCGGTTTACCGTAGACGGTGTAGCTGTCCACGATAACCACATCGCCCCGCTGCGGGGTGTAGCCTGCCGCCCAGACGATAAGCTTATCGCCGTGGGTCAGGGTGGGCACCATAGAGCGTCCATCCACCTGAATGATGCGGAAGAAAAACGAAAAGATCAGTACCAGCACCAGCGCTGCGGAGATGAGCGCTTCGTACCATTCCAGCATGCCCTGCCCACGCACGGCGGGGACAGACTGCTGCTGTTTTTCCATAGCTTTGCCACCAGCCTTTCCTGATTTTACACATACGCCCGGGCTTTGAAAAAGAAAAAAGGGACAACAAGTTGTCCCTTTTCTCCCGGTTTCAAATCGGGGATGATCAAATATCGCTCTTGACCTTGGCAGCCTTGCCCGTACGGCCACGCAGATAGAACAGCTTTGCGCGGCGAACCTTGCCCTTGCGGACAACAGTGACCTTCTCAACGAAGGGGCTGTTGACGGGGAAGACACGCTCGATGCCGACACCGTAAGCCACGCGGCGAACGGTGAAGGTCTCTGCAACGCCGCCGTGCTTCTTAGCGATGACAGTGCCCTCGAAGGCCTGAATGCGCTCACGGTCGCCGTCCTTGATACGAACATCAACGCGGACGGTATCGCCAACGTTGAACTGAGGCTTTTCAGCCTTGATGCTGCCTTCAGAAATAATCTTCAGTGCGTCCATTTTTGAATCCTCCATTTGTTTTTAGACGTTCATGCACGGCATAGCCGTCAGAGGACCGCCCGTTTAATGATAAATACTTGTCATTAACCCCGCTGTGGTCTCAGCGGACACTAACGCCCTAATAGGATAGCACAAAACCGGCTTGAATGCAAGCAATTTAGCGAAAAATCTTGCAAAAATTTTCTGTTTTGCCTGATAGACGGACTTTTGCGCAGCTTTAGACAAACAGCTGCCGGTCTGCCGTCAAAAACTTGGTGCGCAGAATATTGGCACTTGCGGCGGACAGGCCGAACTTTTCTTCCAGAAAACCGGTGAGCAGCGAGGGGTTCAGGTTCAGCTCCTGCGCAGCGGGCAGGCACAGCTCCAGCCACACGGTGTCCCCCAGTACAGTATAGATAAGCTGTGGGATATGCTCTTTAAGGTTCACGATCTTTTTGCCGCGCTTGCTGTGCTTTTCCACAGGGGCTGTCTCCAGCGCGTTATACTGCTCCAGCACCGCAGCGGCAGCCGCCGGGTAGCTGATGCGGTAGCAGGCAAAGGCGATGCTGTCCGCCTTCATCTCCACCGGAGCCACACGGGTAACGTGGATACCGGCGGGCATAATGGCGTTGAGCGCAGTCTGCCACTGGGCAAAATCCGGGGCTTCCGCCTCAGTCTTGACGTCCACGCACTCACACTCGCTCTCCTGTCCCAGTGAGAGCGGGCAGGCAAAGGTCATGTAGATATGGGGGTTGAAGCCAAGCGTATGCCACACCGGCAGACCGCTGCGCTTGAGCACCCGCTGCATCACCCGCTGCAGGTCCAGCAGGGAGATATAGGAGGCTTCATTTTTCTTTTCAAACGAGATTCTGACTGTAATCAAAGCAGGGACCTCCTAACAGATGGTTGGCACCGCATGCGTTGCAGGCACGGTTGCAGGGCGGGGTGGTCTGGGCGGCCAGAGCCTTGTTGTACTCCCGCACCAGATACTCGTGGGTGATGCCGTAGTCCATGTGAGACCACGGGGTCACCTCGTCCAGCGCGATGGGGCGCTGGCAGTAGAAGGCGGGGTCGATGCCCAGGTCTGCAAAGGTCTGCATCCAGGTATCGTACTTGAAGCACTCTTCCCAGCCGTCGAAGTAGCAGCCGCGCTTATAAGCCTCCACGATGACCGGGGCAAGGCGGCGGTCGCCCTTAGCGAACACACCCTCCAAAAAGCTGGTGGTGCTGTCGTGGTAGTTCACCTTGATCTTGCGACTGTGCACGCTTTCCAGCAGGTGCTTCTGCTTGGCCTGCAGGGTCTCGGCGGTATCCATGGGCACGAACTGGAAGGGGGTGTGTGGCTTGGGCACAAAGCAGGCGCAGCTAATGGTCACCTGCACGCCGCGTCCCTTGGCGTGGTTCGTATTCTTGTAGTAGAGGTCTACCACCTTCTGAGCAGTCTCGGCAATACCCTCGATATCCTCCATGGTCTCGGTGGGCAGGCCCATCATGAAGTAAAGCTTGACCGAGGTGTAGCCCGCGTTAAAGGCGATGGTGCAGGTCTTTTCGATCTCGTCCCAGGTGACGTTTTTGTTGATGACGTTGCGCAGACGCTGGGTACCGGCCTCGGCGGCAAAGGTCAGGCCGCTCTTGCGCACCTTGGTGGTCTTTTCAATGAGGCTCTGGGAGAAGTTGTCCACGCGCAGGGAAGGCAGCGACAGGCTGACGTGCTCCTTGGGTGCCCACTCGTTCAGATCGTCCAGCAGTTCTTCCAGCTGACCGTGGTCAGAGGTGGAAAGGCTGGAAAGGCTCAGTTCCTCGTAGCCGGTGTTGGCACACAGATCCTGTGCTGCCTTGTTCAGCAAACTGGCATCGCGCTGGCGCATGGGGCGGTACAAGAAGCCCGCCTGACAAAACCGGCAGCCGCGCACGCAGCCGCGCAGCACTTCGATGCTGGCGCGGTCCTGAATAGCACCTACCATGGGCACCACAAAGTTGGTGGGCGGGGCAAACTGGTTCAGATCCTTGATGATAGCTTTGGTGATGCGCGCCGGGATGCCAGGCTCGTTGGGGGTGATGGCCTTGACCCGGCCATCCTCGTGGTAGGTGACATCGTAGAAGGCCGGAATGTACACGCCCGGGATCTTTGCAATGTTGAGCAGCAGCTGCTTTTTGGAGATGCCCTCTTTCTTTGCCTTTTCGATCTCGGCGCAGATGGCGGGCAGCTGGTTTTCGCCCTCGCCCAGTTGGATAACATCAAAGAAATCCGCAATGGGCTCCGCGTTGCAGGCGCAGGGGCCGCCCGCTACGATCAGCGGCCAGCGGTCATCACGGTCTTTGGAGTAGAACGGGATGCCCGCCAAGTCCAGCATGGCAAGGATATTGGTATAGGAAAGCTCGTACTGCAAGGTAAAGCCCACAGCATCAAAGGCCGTGAGAGGGTCCTTGCTCTCCATGGTGTACAGCGGCAGCTGCAGGCGCTCCATCTCTGCCTTCATATCCAGCCAGGGCATAAAGGCGCGCTCGCACCACCAGTTTTCGTGGCTGTTGAGCAGCTCGTACAGGATCTTTTCGCCCAGAAAGGACATTCCCACCTCGTAGGTATCCGGGAAGCAGAAGGCAAAGCGCACATCCACCTTATCCTTTTTTTTATAGATACTGCCGGGCTCGCCGCCGGTATAGCGGCCGGGCTTCTGCACCCGTCCCAGCGCTTCTTTCAGTTTGGGATCAAACATCGGGTCCTCCATAAACAATCCGTTTTTTGCGTTCTTTTTATTTTACCCCAAATGTGCCGGTTTTGCAATCGTTTCCGGCGGGTTGTGTGCACTTTCCGTATTTTTGCCGCCAGAGCGCCGCCGCACACGCCGCCATCTGTGCACCGTCCAGCGGCGGGATTGGCAAAAGGTTGAACAGCCCCGTCAGCAGATTCGCCGCCCAGAACGCGCTGCCGCGGATGGTGGTGGTCTGCGCAAGACGCACCGCCCATACCCAGGCAAGGGCAAAGTTGACCGCAGGCCCGGCGGCGGCAAGCACGAACCGCTGGCGCGGGGACAGCCTCTCCCCTGCTGTGTGCATACAAAAGCCGGTCATAGTCACCTCGATGACCGGCAGATGCCTTTGCTGGATGCAGTAGACAAAAATGTGCCCCAGCTCGTGCAGAATAGCCGCCAGCAGCCCCAGACGCAGAAAACCGCTGGCATCAAAGTAGAGCAGCAGGTACACCGCGCCGCACAGCAGCACCGGATCCCGGAATACCAGCTTCCCCGCCCGCACCCGGCTCAAGGGGCGGTCTCCAGCAGGGCGGCGGGGTCGCAGGCAGCGCCCTGCTGCCACAGTTCCAGATGCAAGTGTGCACCGGTGGCGCGCCCTGTCTGCCCCACTGTGCCCAGCGTCTGCCCGGCCTGTACCACCTCTCCCGGGCGGACATAGAGGTATTGCAGGTGCGCATAGCGGGTCTCGCAACCATCAGGGTGCAGGATACGCAGATGGTTGCCGTAGCTTGGACTGTATGCCGCTGCAGTCACCACACCATCCTGCACTGCCCGCACCGCTGTACCCTCCGCACAGGCAAGGTCGAGCCCGGAATGAAACGCAGGTTTGCCGGTAAAGGGGTCTGTCCGCGCGCCGTAGGCGTCCGTGATGCGCCACACCGCAGTATCCAGCGGAAAACAGTACTTTTTCGTATTCCGCGCGGCCTGCACCGGTAGTGCAGCCAGCAGGCAGAGTGCCAGCCCTGCCAGCACCAGCGCCACAACGCCCCACCGCCGTCTGCGTATTTTTGCTGCCTGTCCGCCCCGTTTTGCCCGCATACGCTGTCCCCCTATCCTGAAAAGTGTATGCACAAGCGGCAGGCAGGAGAACACAAACAAAAAAGAGCCGCCGCACAAATTTCTGCGCAGCAGCTCTGGCTTTTGTTTATATGATTTTACAGATCAGCGCCGGAAAAAGCTCCCAATGCGTTCCAGCAGGCTCTTTTTCTTAGGTGCGGTGACAACAGGCTTTACAACCGGGCGGGGTGCAGCCGGAGCTTTGGAGGCGGGCTGCGCAGCGCGGGGCTTATTGTTCAGCATCTGCTCCAGCGCCTCGTAGTGGTCGGGCTGCTGCGCCGTGGCGGCCTTTTCGGCCTTTTCCGGTGCAGGCTGGAACACATGGGGCAACTCCTGCTTCAGCTGCTCCACGGTAACTTCCTGACAGACTGCTGCCGGTTCCTCTGTTTCCGGGGCAGGGGTGGTGCACTTCCACGGCTCGGGGCGCTGCCAGTCGTTGCGCAGCAGCTCGTACATGCCCATCTGACTGTTGACCAACGGCTCGCCCTCGGCGGGCTTTACCTTCTGGTAGTTGCCGCTGGCATCCATGACCCTAGCGTTGACATTATCCCGCAGCTGCAGCTGAAGGATATCCGTGAGTTTTTGCACCAGAGCGGGATCCTCCACCCGCACGCCCACCTCTACGCGGCACTCGGTATTGCGGGTGAGGAAGTCGCCGGAGGCAATATAAATGCGAGTGTGGGTGCCATCGAAGAAGCTATAAATGCGACCATGCTCCAGATACCGTCCCACCAGACTGCGGATGTGCAGGTTCTCGGTCTTGCCGGGCACCTCTGCGCGCACGCAGCAAATGCCGCGCACGATCATATCGATGCGCACCCCGGCGCAGCTGGCTTCCTGCAATTTGAGGATGATGTCCCGGTCGCTGATGGAGTTGTTTTTCAGGATCATGGAAGCCGGGCGACCCATGCGGGCGGCAGCGATAACGTGATCCATCTCGTCCAGCAGCACGCTTTTGAAGCGCAGCGGGGCCACCAGCATCTTGTCGCTTTCCTCGGTGAGCTGCTGCACGGCCAGATTGCGGAACACCTTGGAGGCTTCCTCACCAATGCGCTCGTCTGCGGTGATGAAGGAATAATCCGTATACAGTTCGCTGGTTTTTTCGTTGTAGTTGCCGGTACCGATCTGGGTGATGTAGGAGTAGCCCTCTGCGCCCTTGCGGGTGATGAGGGTCAGCTTGGAGTGCACCTTGTAATCCTCGAAGCCGTAGATGACGGTACAGCCGGCGCTTTCCAGCTGCTTGGACCAGTCGATGTTATTCTGCTCGTCAAAGCGGGCGCGCAGCTCCACCAGCGCTACCACTTCCTTGCCGTTTTCGGCAGCTTCCATCAATGCCTGCACGATCTGGGACTCCCGCGCCATGCGGTAGAGGGTCATCTTGATGGAGATGACGTCCGGGTCCTGTGCGGCCTTTTTGAGCATGGTGATAAAGGGACGGATGGACTGGTACGGGTAGCTGAGCAGCACGTCATGCTTCTGCACCTCGGTGGCAAGATCATAGTCCGGCGGCGGCAGCATGGGGCGTGCAGGGGTATAGAACAGCGCCGGGTGACCCTCGGCCTCCATGCGGCCGGAAAGCTTGAAGAAGAAGCTCAGATCCAGCGGGCTCTTTTGCAAGAACACCCGCTTGCGGGTCAGTTCCAGACGGCTGCACAGCAGCCGCTCCACCTCCGGTGCGGGGACAGGAGTGATCTGCAAACGGACAGCGGCCAGCTTGCGGCGGCGCCGGAGCAGCTCGGTCATGATCTCGCGATAGTCGATATCGTGATCCATCATGCCCTCTTTTACGTCGATATCTGCGTTGCGGGTGACCCGGAACAGGCATTTTTCCTGAATAGAATCCTTGCCGAAGATGCTGGACGCATAGTGCAGCACCAGCTCCTCGGTGAGGGCAAACTGCACAGCGCCGTCCTTTTTGATGAAGTGCAGCCGTTCCATCTGGCTGGAGATAGGCACGATGCCAAGGCTCTGCTCCTGCGTGTGCTTTTCCTTGAGCAGCACGCCAAGATAGATCTCCTTGTTGCGCAAAAACGGGAACGGATGGCGGTTATCCACGATCTGCGGGCTGAGGATGGGGAATAGCTCGGACTGGAAGTATTTTTTCCAGAGATGCTCTTCTTCCTTGGTCAGGTGATCGAAATCCACCTTATGGTAGCCGTTCTCTGCCAAATTTTCCAGCGCTTTTGCGTAGAATTTATCGCATTCTTCCTGCAGCTGCGCCGTTTTGGGCATAATGGCGGCAAGCTGCTCGGCGGCGGTCATGTTGGTCTTGTTTTCCCGCTTTTCCTTTTTGGTCTTGCTCTGCTCAAGGTTTGCGCGCTCCTGCAAGGAGCCCACGCGCACCATGAAAAACTCGTCCAGATTGGAGCCATAAATTGCCAGAAACTTGATCCGCTCGCCCAGCGGGACGTTTTTGTCCTTGCCCAGCGCCAGAACGCGGCGGTTGAAATCCAGCCAGCTCAGTTCGCGGTTGATAAAGATCGATTCGTCACTCATAACAATAAATCTCCGTATTTCCTCTTTGACCAAGGCAGCAAGCGGGCTACACCCTAGCGGACATACGCCTGCCCTGCCCATGAATCCACCATTGCTTGGGTAATGCCCGGCACCTGTGCCGCATCCTCCACCTGTGCAAACGGGCCGTGCTGCGCCCGGTAGTCCAGAATGGCCTGTGCATTGTGGGGGCCGACACCGGGCAGGGTGCACAAAGCGTCTGCATCGGCTGTGTTCAGTTCCACCTGCGTATACGCTGCCAGCTCCTTTGTGTCCGGCAGTGTCTGCGGCGTTTGCGCTTGCAGCGGCACTGCAAACCAGAACGCCAGCACAGCACAGACCCCTGCGGCGGCAAGACACAGCAGCAGGAACAGCTCCTCGCGGCGTTTTTTGTTTTGCATAGACTTCTTCTCCCATTCTACCTGATTTTTTGCTAAAAAGAAAGCCCTCTGCAGAATAATTGCAGAGGACCTTGCATAAGTTTTACACAGATTTTTCAGCGGCACGCACCATGCGGTACAAAACCTCCACGGCAGCGCCACCGGCGGCATCCGTCAGGGTGACCTGCCCGGCGGCAAGGCGCAGTTCTGCCGGGGCATCGGCAGCCACTGCGCTGTGCTCCACAGCCTGCACCAGTTCCAGCATGGGCTGACCGCCCGCCAGCGCCAGAACCTGCTCTGCACCCACCTGCGCCATGGTGCAGACGGTGTCCAGCATTTCCCGTCCGGAGATCCGCTTGGGGGTGAGGACAAGGGTGTCCGGGGCGATGCGCTCACCCAGCAGGGCAACACGATCCCCGATGGCCTTTTCTGCCAGCGAGATCAGGGGCACAGACTTGCTGTCCTGATACAGCAGCACCCGCAGCACCTGCTCGGGGTGGATGTCTGCGGCGTTCGCCAGCAGATACGGAGTCCACTCCTGCCGCAGATGGCGCTCCAGTGCATTGCTCATGCGCAGCACCCGGGTGGTGCCGTCCTGCATCTGCACGGCAACGCCCACACCGGGGGTGTCCGGCAGGCAGGCAAAAAGCTCCTGCTGCTGGGCAAAGCTGCACAGAGGCACCCGGTTGCCGTCGGCATAGTGGTAGGCCATGGTGCCGCCGCACACCAGCGCAGGCGCAGCCAGACGCACGCTGCCCAGAATAGAGCGTACCGCGCGCGGAGAGCGCTGCGAAAAAACGGTCAGTCTGCCGCCGCGGCTGCTGAACAGCTGCAAAACGTCCCGCACCACCTGGGTCAGATTGCCATCCTCGCCCAGCAGCAGGTTATCCAGATCACAGAGCACCAGAGTGGATGCCAGAGAATCGTTCATGTGTTTTTCCTCCTGAGTGTTGCGAGAAAATGGGTAAAGTAGTCCGGCAGCTCGGAATCAAACCGCAGCTGCTCCCCGGTGATGGGGTGGACAAAACCCAGCGTTTTGGCGTGCAGACACTGCCCGTGCAGGCTGGTGATGCAGTTGTGGGGGCCGTACACCGGGTCCCCTGCCACCGGGTGGTGAATGGAGGCCATGTGTACACGGATCTGATGGGTGCGGCCGGTCTTTAGGCGACATTCCAGCAGGGTGAACTCCCCCAGCCGCTCCAGCACCTTATAGCCGGTGTAGGCATACTTGGTGTGGGGCTCATTTGCCGGGTAGACCGCCATTTTTTTGCGGTCGATCTTGCTGCGGCCGAGGTTTGCTTCCACAAAGCCCTCGTCCTGCGCAAAGCCGCCGTAAACTACCGTCTGGTAGGCGCGCTCCACGCTGTGCACTGCCATCTGCTGGGAAAGGCCGATGTGGGTAGCGTCGTCCTTTGCCACCACCAGCAGGCCGCTGGTGTCCTTATCGATGCGGTGGACGATGCCGGGGCGGATCTCACCGCCAATGCCGGAAAGGCTGCCCTTGCAGTGCCACAGCAGGGCGTTGACCAGCGTGCCGTCCGGGTTGCCGGGTGCGGGGTGCACCACCATGCCCTTGGGCTTGTTGACCACCAGCAGATGGGCGTCCTCGTAGACGATCTCCAGCGGAATATCCTGCGGCACGGCCTCGATGGGCTTTGCGTCCGGGATCTCCAGCAGCACGGTGTCCCCTGCCTTGAGTTTCAGGCTTTTGGCCACGGCCTTGCCGTTACACTGCACATGCCCCTCGGCCACCAGCGCCTGCAGCGCCGAGCGGGACAGGCCGGTGTCCTCGCCGCTGAGAAAGCGGTCGATACGCTGACCGGCAGTCTCCTGCTCTACGATAAATTCACGCTGTTCCATAATTTACTGCTCCTTGGAAGCGGCGTCATCGGCGTGCACTTCGTCCAGAAAGATCACCAGCACCCACAGTGCCACGCCCACGCAAACGCAGATATCTGCAAAATTGAACACAGCAAAGCGCATGAACAGCAGGTTGATGTAGTCCACCACCTCGCCGTTGAGCACACGGTCGATCAGGTTGCCGATGCCGCCGCCCAGCACCAGCACCAGCGCTGCCTGCTGCAGGCGCTTGCCGCGGCTGCGGAAAAACAGGCCATAGGCGACCGCCAGCAGCGCCGCGCTTGTGGCGATGATCAGGAACAGCTGCTTGCCGCTGAGCAGGCTGAAAGCCATGCCCGGATTGAGCACGAACCGCAGCTCCACCACATGGGGGATGAACGGCATAGCGCCTACCGGCTGCAAAACCTGCACCGCCCACAGTTTGATCAGCTGGTCAATGCCGATCAGTGCAGCCACAGCTGCCAGATTGAAGAGTACAAATGCCATTAGCTACCTCGTTTCTGTTATAAAAAACGGCGCTCCCCGTTCAAGGGAGCGCCGCCCTTTTTACAAAACAGATTTGTATTGATGCGGGACGCTTATGCTTCCACAACGCTGGCGCAGCGTGCGCACAGGGTGGGGTGTGCGGTGTGGCTACCGATGGAAGCAGAGTACTTCCAGCAGCGCTCGCACTTGTCGCCGGTGGCGTGTGCAGCTGCAACGCCCAAGCCCTCGACAGCGCTGGCAGCGCCGCCCTCGCCCTTGACCAGTTCCACATGGGAGACGATCATCAGGTCGGCCAGCTCGTCCATGGGGATGCTGTTCAGCAGGTCATAGACGGCATCGCTGCAGTACAGGGTGACGGAGGCCTCCAGAGAAGCACCAATGAGCTTTTCGGCACGGGCCTGCTCCAGCACCTTCTTGACCTCGTCGCGCACGGCGATGAGCTGTGCCCACTTTGCCTTGAAGGCATCGTCGGCGGCGTACTGGCCAGCCTTGGGCATCTGCTCGAACACCACATACTTGTTCATGCCCTCGGTCTTGGGCATGAAGTCCCAGATCTCCTGACTGGTGAAGCACAGGATGGGGGCAATGATCTTGTCCAGAGCAACAAGGATCTTGTACATGGTGGTCTGGGCGGCCTTGCGGGCGGTGCCGTTGGTGCAGTACAGACGATCCTTGGTGACGTCCAGATAGAAGTTGGACATGGCCACCACGCAGAAGTTGTACACAGCGTGGTAGACCTTATTGAAGTCGTACACAGCGTAGCCTGCGTTGGTGTTGGCGATCAGGTCATTCAGCGCAGCCAGTGCCCAGCGGTCGATATCCTGCAGCTGGTCGTCTGCCACACAATCGGTGTTGGGGTCAAAGCCGTCCAGATTGCCCAGAATAAAGCGGGCGGTGTTGCGGATCTTACGGTAAGCCTCGCTGAGCTGCTTGAAGATGTTCTTGCCGGCGCGCACGTCCACGGTGTAATCGGAAGAAGCCACCCACAGACGGATAATATCGGCGCCGTAATCCTTGATGATCTCGCTGGGCTCCACGCCGTTACCGGCGCTCTTGTGCATCTGCTTGCCCTGCTCGTCCACAACCCAGCCGTGGCACAGCACGGACTTATAGGGTGCGCAGCCCTTGCTTGCAACGCTGGTCAGCAGGCTGGACTGGAACCAGCCGCGGAACTGGTCGCCGCCTTCCATATACATATCGGCGGGGAAACGCAGCTCGGGGCGCTCGTCCAGCACGGCAGCATGGGTGGAGCCGGAGTCGAACCAGACGTCCATGATGTCGGAATCCTTCTCCCACTCGGAAGCGCCGCACTTCTCGCACACTTCGCCTGCGGGGATGATCTGCTCGGCATCGTACTTATACCATGCGTCAGAGCCTTCCTTGCGGAACAGGGCGCTGACAGCCTTGATGGTAGCATCGGTGATGTGGTAGGTGCCGCACTTCTTGCAGTAGAAGGCGGGGATGGGCACGCCCCAAGTGCGCTGGCGGCTGATGCACCAGTCGTTACGGTCGCGCACCATGCCGGTCATGCGGTCATGGCCCCAATCCGGCATCCAAGTGACGGTATCAATTGCCTTGTACACGTCCTCGCGGAACTTGGCAATGGAGCAGAACCACTGTTCGGTAGCGCGGAAGATGATGGGATGATGGCAGCGCCAGCAGTGGGGGTACTGGTGCTTGATGTGCACCTGACCCATCACAGCGCCGGAAGCAGTCAGGTCGGCCAGAATGGTCTTGTTGGCTGCCCACACGCGCTGACCAGCGTACTTGCCGGCCAGCTCGGTCAGGTAACCGCCGTCGTCCACAGGCACGGTGATGGGCACCTGCGGATACTTCTGGCAGACGTTGAAGTCGTCCACGCCGTGACCGCCTGCGGTATGAACGCAGCCGGAACCGCTTTCCAGCGTGACGTGGTCGCCCAGAATGACCCAGCCCTCCTTGGGCAGGTAGACGTGGTTATAGCGCATCAGCTCGAACTCAGCGCCGGAAACGGGCTCGCCCACGATCTCATAGTTCTCGATGTGGCAGGCGTCCATAACGCTCTTGACCAGATCGGTGGCCATGATGTGGTACTCCTCGCCGATCTTGACGAAGGAGTACTCGAACTGACCGTTCAGGCAGATAGCCTCGTTGGCGGGCAGGGTCCAGGTAGTGGTGGTCCAGATGACGAAGTAGGTCTTATCCATGGGGATGCCGTACTTTGCCAGCACACCGTTGGGATCCTGCGAGACGTGGAAACGCACAAAGATGGAATCGCAGTCGTCCTCGCCGTACTCGATCTCGGCTTCTGCCAGTGCGGTGCGACAGTCCGGGCACCAGTACACGGGCTTCAGACCCTTGTAGATGTAGCCCTTCTTGGCCATCTCGCCGAAGATCTCGATCTGACGTGCCTCAAACTCCGGCTTCAGGGTCAGGTAGGGGTGCTCAAAATCGCCGATGACGCCCAGACGCTTGAACTGGTCGCTCATGATGTCGATATGCTCGGTGGCAAACTTTTCACAGATCTGGCGCAGCTCCAGCTTGGAGATGTCCTTCTTCTTGTCACCGACCGAGGACAGAGCCTTCAGCTCAATGGGCAGGCCGTGGGTATCAAAACCGGGCACATAGGGAGCCTGATAGCCCTCCATGTTCTTTTCGCGGATGATGATATCCTTGATGATCTTGTTCAGGGCGGTGCCCATGTGGATGTTGCCGTTTGCATACGGAGGACCGTCGTGCAGAATAAACTGGGGCTTGCCCTCGTTGTGCTTCATGAGCTGGTTGTACAGGTCGTTGTCGTCCCAGTCCTTGAGCATGACCGGTTCCTTTTTGGGCAGACCGGCGCGCATCTCAAACAGGGTCTTGGGCAGATTCAACGTGCTGTCGTACTGCGATTTGTTCTTAGCCAATGGTTTACACTCTCCTCTATTTTTGCGTTGGGTGCCTTACTCGCTGAACTTTACGCCCTGAAAAGCGTCGTAGTCCGGCTCGTCCGGCTTCATATCAGCAGGAGGCGGGTCCAGCTTGAGCTGGCTTTCATCCTTTGCCCAGAAATCCTCGCTGCTGTCAGCCGCCTTGTCGTCATCGGCAGGGGCGGCAGGTTCGGTGGTTTCGGTCGGTTCGGCAGGCTGCTGTGCCGGGGCTGCTGCAGCATCGGCTGCGGGGGCAGTCTCGGGCTGTGCGGCGGGCTGCTCTGCGGCAGCTTCCTGCGCAGACTCTGCGTCCTGTGCGGGGGCGTCCTTTTCAGCGTCCTTAGCATCCTTCTGGAACTCCGGCAGACGGCTCAAAGACTCCACGTGGCTGCGGTACAAATTGAGCACATCCGCCTTGAAGCGGGTGACCTCCAGACGGACGCGGTCGTACTCCCGCTCCTCAGCCAGACGCTTCTCGTTGGCCTCGTTCTCGATCTCGTCTGCGCGGTCGCTTGCCTTCTGCAGCAGCTCGTTGGCATCGCGGATGATATCGTCGCCCCGCAGGTTTGCGCGGTGGATGATCTCCTCAGCCTTCTGGTTTGCTTCACGGATCACGTTTTCGCCCATGCGCTGGGCGTTGATCAGCGCGCTCTTGAGCATATCGCCATCGGCCTCAAAGCTTTGCAGCTCACCCTTGAGCTTCTGGTTCTCTGCGGTCAGATCAGCGATCTGCTTGCGCAGCTGCTCTGCCTGCGCATCGTTCTGCTGCAGCTGCTCCTCGACCTTGTCCAGAAAACGATCCACGTCCTCTGTACGGTAGCCGCGGAGGTTTTTTTCAAATTGTACAGAGCGGACATCCTGCGGGGTCAGCATAGTCATTTCCTCCCATAGCTTTTAATATTGAAAAAACTCAATGATAGAACGATCTTTTTTACTTTTCCCGGGCAATGCAGTCAGCCGGAAGCGGCCCTTGCCGCGCACGGTGAACACATCCTGCTCGTATACGGGAGCATGGGGCTTTTCTACCGGCAGATGGTTGATCTCTACCCTGCCCGCCTCGATCAGTTCCGCAGCGGTGCCGCGGCTGACGTGCAGCATGGCAGAGAGTACCGCGTCCAGCCGCAGGGAGGACACGGTGGCGGTGAGCAGCTGCCGCTCCGGTGCCGGGAAGGCCGGGATCTCTTCCGGCTCCAGCAGGCGGGTGGACACCTCTGTGCGTCCCGCCTGACACAGCTCCCGGCAGATAAACTTTGCTGCCGGTTCCAGCGCGAACACATAGGCCGTGCCCGGCGCATCGGCAGGCAGCAGGATATCGCCCAGCGCCTCGCGCTTGAGGGCAAGCCCCATCAGGCTGCCCAGATAATCCTTGTGCGCCGGAAGCCCCGCACCGGGCAGCGCCCGGCATTGCAGCTGTACGCAGCGCACCGGACACTCGCCATAGCTGTACTCTGGCTCCAGACAGAGCACCCGGCGCTCGGCCTCGGGCCAGCCGCCGTCAAAACGCCAGCCGTCCCGCACACCGACACGCCCCAGTGCCGCCCGGGCAAGATCCTGTTCCCGGTCGCTGAGGAATGCAGAGTACCGGGCTATGCCGCGGGAAAAAGCCGCATCGGCAAGATCCTCGATATGCCGCATGAGATAGCGTTCCTCATCATTGCGGGCGGGCACAAAGCCCCGCACCGCGCCAGCTGCCGGATCAATAGAATGCGCCATTGTTCTCCAGCTCGTCCAGCAGATCGCCCATGATATCCACGTTGTACGGGGTAATGATAAAGGTACTGTTGGCTACGCGCTTGATCTGGCCGTTGTTGGCATAGGCCACGCCGGACAAAAAGTCCACCAGACGGCGGGAGACCTCCTTGTTGGTGGACTCCAGGTTCAGCACCACGGTACGCTTGTTGTTCAGATGGTCGGCAATGGTGCTGGCATCCTCGAACCGCTCGGGCTTGACCAGAACCACCTTGAGCTGGGTGGTGGCATGGATGTTGACCACCTTGTTCTTCTTGCTGGTGCCCTCGGCAGGCTCCTCGGTCTCTTCGTCCATCCCGATGCCAACGCCGCTGTTGTTGTTCACCATCTGGGGGCCGTCATCGATGTACTGGTCCTCGTACTCGTCCCCTTCGCCCATCAGGCCCTTCTTAATGCTATCCAGCAAAGACATAATTATCTGCTCCTTTCATTCGGGCAGCGCCCGGCTGCCTGGCGTTCTTTGCAAAAAGAATGCAAATAGCTTTTACTATTATCTGATTTTTTGCAGCAGATGTCAATAACTACAAAAGTTTTCCGTCATATAAATTTTGTCCGGAGACGATTATTTCGTCATAAAGCCTTACCTGACTGATAGAACCGTCCGTTCCCTTGGGCAAAACAAGGATGTAATCGTCTTCCGAGATCAGCGGATGGTCGGCATCCACCGGGTCGATCTTGCAGAAACGGGCGATGTTGCCGTACTTGACGTACACGCCGGGAATATAGTTTTCGCCCTGCGTCTCAGCCTCGGTGCCGTCCTCCTTGAGGTAGTGCACCGCTGCGGCGGGAACCCGCAGGCCGGTGCTCTCGCCGGTGCTGATGCGTGCGCGGGCGTGGTTGAGGCACAGCACATCGCCGTTGATGGAGTTGCATTGCAGCACAAAGCGGGCAATATCCTGCTCTGCATCAATGGTCACCTCGGCGACAGTGGCGCGCAAGGCAGCATCGCTCTGGCCGGGGAAGCTGATTTCCACCGCCGTGCGCAGGGGCTTACCGTCCGCGCCCAGCAGCTTTTCGGCCTGCTTTGCGGAGCACACCCCGGCGTACTGCCAGCTGAACCCGGACACCAGCTTACCTACACAGCCATCCAGCGGCATCTCGGGGTCGGAGTCCAGATAAGCCTTGAGCTGCTCCGGGCTCTGCGCCAAAATGTCCGCAGCACCGGCGTTCAGCCGTCCGCTGCTGGCAGCCCGGACAAAGTAGCCGGTGGTGGGGGCGGCGATCTGGGTGGGGTTGCCCAGCTGTGCCTGCACGGTCTGTGCCTGCTGGGCAAGCAGCGCGATCTGATCCGCAAAGCCGGCGGTATCGCCGGTGGTGATCCACAGCTTGTTCTGCGCCAGCAAATAGGCATCGGTGCTTTCGTCCACATCGCTGTATTGGGCGGTGTCCAGTGCGTCCAGCAGGTCATACAGCGCACCGGAGCGCTCCTTGAGCAGGCCGTCCAGCTGGGTGGCTGCGGTGTTCTGGGAGCGCTGCAACAGGTCGATCTGGCTGGTAAGCTGGGTCAGCTGCTGGCGCAGCACCGCCTGATTGGCGTCGGTATACAGCTCTGCAACGGCAGTGCCTGCCGACACCCGCTCGCCGTCCGAGACAAGGTAACCTAGATTGCCGCTGCCGGAAATGCAGGTCTCGTCAAACAGCAGCACGCCGTCCGCTTCAATGGTATCGGAGATGGTGATGGGCAGCGCCGTTTCGTAGACGTTCTGGGGGAAAAGGATGTGCGCCGCCTGCCAGCAGACATACGCTGCCGCCGCCAGCAAAAAGGCGGCCAGCACAGCCGCCAGCGTGGTAAGCGCAGAAAACTTGTGGCGCGGTTCCTGAGGGGTTTCCGGCATAAGGATCATCCTTTCAATAAAAAGTCTTGGGTCAGGCGCAAAGCGGTCTGTCGCACGTCCGCCGCCCCGGCGTCCAGCCATGTAACCCCGTCCATGTGGCGGAACCATGTCAGCTGGCGCTTGGCGTAGTTGCGGGAGGCCTGTTTGAGCTTTTCAGTGCAGACCTCAAGCGTGGCGGTCTGCTGGAAATACGGAAAAAATTCTTTATAGCCGATGGCCTGTGCGGCGGTGCGGAAGGCTTCGCGGTTATGCCAGACGTATTCTGCCTCGGCCAAAAGCCCGGCCTCCAGCATTTTGTCCACCCGCAGGTCGATGCGGCGGTACAGCGCTGCGCGGTCCGGGAAATCCAGCCCCAGCACAAGGCTGCGGTAGGGGCGCTCCGGCGGCAGCGAATCGGCCTTTTGTTCGCTGAGACGCTTGCCAGTGGCGCGGTAGTGTTCCAGCGCCCGCAGCACCCGTACCTTATTATTGGGGTGGATGGCAGCGGCGGCTTCCGGGTCCACGGCTTGCAGTTTTGCGTACATGGCTTCCGGGCCGTTGGCTTCCAGTTCAGCGGTCAGCTGCTCGCGCAGACCATCCGGGGCTTTTTCGGCGGTGAAGCGCACCCCGTACAAAAGGCTCTGCACATACAGTCCGGTGCCGCCTACCAGCAGCGGCAGATGCCCCCGGGCAGTGATATCCTGGATATACTCCCCTGCCAGCGCGGTGAAATCCGCCACGCTGAAGGTCTTTTCCGGGGTGAGGATGTCCACGCCGTGGTGCGGGATGCCGCAGGTCTCCTGCGGGGTGACCTTAGCGGTGCCCACATCCAGACCTTTGTAGATCTGCATGGAGTCGGCACTGATGACCTCGCCGGAGAACTGCTGCGCCAGCGCAACGCCCAGCGCGGTCTTGCCGGTGGCGGTGGGACCCACCACAGCCACCACGGCGGGTTTTGCATTACACGATGCGTCCAAACTGCTTTTCCAACTCCTTTCGGGTAAGCTTGAGCACGCAGGGACGGCCATGGGGGCAGAAGGGCGGCACCTCGCCGGAGAGGATCTTCTCGGCCAGTGCCATAAGCTCCTGCGGGGAGGACTTATCCCCCGCCTTGATGGCGGCGCGGCAGGAGATGGAGTGCAGCACCCACTCGGTGTGCTCGTTCAGCGCGTCCCGGCTGCCCTTGAGCAGGCGGTCGGCGATTTCCACCAGCAAATCCTCAGCGTTCTGCGGCTCTACGTCCGCAGGCACAGCGCGCAATAGCACAGTGCTGCCGCCAAAGTCGGCCACATCCAGCCCGGCGTTTTCCAGCAGGGGCTGATTTTCCAGCAGCGCCTGCTTTTCCTCTGCGGAAAGGTCGATGGCGGCGGGCTGCAACAGCAGCTGGCTGGGCACGTTGCCGTAGTTCGCGGCCAGCTTTTCGTACAGCTGACGCTCGTGGGCGGCGTGCTTATCGATCAGACACAGCTCGTCTCCCCGCTCCGCCAAAATATAGGTGCGGAAAACCTCGCCCACGTACCGCAGCGGCTCTTCCCCCTGCGGCACATCAAAGCCCAGCTGTTCCGGCTGCTCGGACTGCACTGGCTCCTCCGGCTGATAGGGCACCGTTGCGGCTTCGATTTCCGGGGCGGCAGGCGCGGTGTTCCATGCTGCCATGTGATCCAGCAGCGGGTCGGCTGTGGCGTCCGTCTCCGGGTGCACATCCAGCTGTGCCTCAGCAGCGGCTGCCCGGAAGGGCTGCGGTGCGGGCTGGACTTTGGTTGCATCCGCTTTTTCCGGGCTGTGGAGGGTGACCACCGGGTCCAGAATATCCTCTGCGGGGGCAGACTGCCGCCACGAAGGCACAGCCGCCGCGCGGGCAGGCTGTGCGGGTTGTACCGGCGGGGTGTTCGCGGTAAAAGCGGGGATTTTCGCCGCAGCAGCGCCCCGCTGCTGCTGCAGTGCTTCCCAGCGCTGCGCGGGCAGCGTGCCGGGGTCTGCCTGACCCGGAATGACGGCAGAAAGCCCTGTAAAGCGATTATTCTTTACAGTATTTTCGCTTTGTATATCGTTTTCTTTTTCAGTTTTCTCTTTTTCATCCGCTTCAAAGGTGAAGCGGCGTTCCCCGGTGCCGGGCTGTGCCAGCGCCAGCTTGACCGCATGGTAAACGACATCGAACACGTCATTTTCCCGGGCAAAGCGGGCTTCGATCTTTGCAGGGTGGACATTGACGTCCACAAGGTCGGTGGGCATTTCCAGCAGCAGGATGCCGCCCGGGAACTTGCCCTGCATGGTCGTGCCCTTAAAGGCCATTTCCATACCTGCCATGATAGTGCGGTTGCGCACATAGCGGCCATTGATGTAGAAATGCTGCATACTGCGGCTGGCGCGGCAGCTCTTGGGTGGGGTGATCAAGCCGGTAACCCGGTACAGCCCTTCCTCGGAGTGCACCTCGATAAGGTCACGGCTGAACTCCCGCCCCAGCACCGCGTAGGCGGCGCTGCGCAGCTGACCATCGCCGGGGGTGACGTATTGCAGCTTGCCTTCCCGGATGAATTTGACGCTGACCTCCGGGTGGCTGAGCGCCACGTGCCCTATGTTATCTGCCACAAAGGTGCCCTCGCTGGAGTCCTTTTTGAGGAACTTCATGCGGGCGGGGGTGTTGTAGAACAAATCCTGCACCCGGATGGTGGTGCCCACAGCACGGGCGGCAGGCTCCCTGCCCTGCTCCTCGCCGCCGGAGATGCGGTAGCAGGTGGCAAACTCGTCCACCTCGGTGCGGGTGAGCAGCTCTACCCGCGCTACGCTGGCAATGGAAGCCAATGCCTCACCCCGGAACCCCAGCGTATGGATGCTGTTCAGGTCATCCGGCTTTTCAATTTTGCTGGTGGCGTGGCGGATGAAAGCCGTTGGGATATACTCGGCATCAATACCGGTGCCGTTATCGCTGATCTCGATCAGCTTTACGCCGCCGGACTCGATGCTTACGGTGACCTGCGTTGCACCGGCGTCGATGGAGTTTTCCAAAAGCTCCTTAACCACCGATGCGGGGCGCTCTACCACCTCACCGGCGGCGATCAGCTCCGCAGTATGCTTATCCAGAACATGGATGACTGCCATGGTCTTTTCCCTCCCCTGTGATTGATTTTTGCGGTCAGCCGTTCAGGCTGCCCTTGAGGGTCTTTTTCAGCTCGTACAAAAAGTTCAGTGCTTCAATGGGAGTAAGCGTTTCCACATCCACAGCTTCCAGCTTTTCCATCATCTCGCTGGGCACTGCCGGGGAATTATACTCCTGCAAGGCGTCAAAATCCATCTGCTCCACCTTGTTTTTGGGAGCAGAGGCTTCCAGCGTGCGCAGCACCTCGTGGGCGCGGCGGGTCACGCTGCCGGGCAGACCGGCCAGCTTTGCCACCTCGATACCGTAGCTGTCATCGGCGGGGCCGCGCACGATACGCCGCAGGAAAGTGATGTCCTCACCGCGCTTTTTGACCGCGATGTTGTAGTTTTTTACGCCCTCCACGGTGCCTTCCAGCTCGGTCAGCTCGTGGTAGTGGGTGGCGAACAGGGTCTTGCAGCCCAGCCCCTTGGCGGGGTCTGCGATATGCTCCACCACGGCGCGGGCGATGCTCATGCCGTCAAAGGTGGAGGTGCCGCGGCCGATCTCGTCCAGCACCACAAGACTTTTGGCGGTGGCGTTTTTCAGAATTTCGGCTACCTCGGTCATCTCCACCATAAAGGTGGACTGACCTGCGGCAAGGTCGTCCGAGGCGCCGATGCGGGTGAAGATGGCGTCCACCACGCCCACATGGCAGCTGGCAGCCGGTACAAAGGAACCGATCTGCGCCATCAGCGCAATGAGGGCATTCTGACGCATATAAGTGGATTTACCCGCCATATTGGGGCCGGTGATGATGAGGCAGCGGTCAGTGGTGCAGTTGAGGGTGGTATCGTTGGGCACGAACATACTGCCCTTGAGCACCTGTTCCACCACCGGGTGACGCCCCTCGGTGATGGTCAGCACATCGCTGTCGTCCACCACGGGGCGGCAGTAGTTGTTTTCCGCAGCCACCTGCGCCAGCGCAGCTAGCACGTCCAGCTGTGCAATAGCGTTGGCGGTGCGCTGGATGCGATCCAGCTGGGCTCCGATGCTTTCCAGCAGTTCGTCAAACAGGCGGCGTTCCAGCGAGATGAGCCGCTCGTGCGCGCCAAGAATTTTGCTTTCCAGCTCCTTCAGTTCCTGCGTGATGTAACGCTCGCCGGAGGTGAGGGTCTGCTTGCGGATGTAGGTCTCCGGCACAAGGTTTTTGTAGGAGTTGCTCACCTCGATGAAGTAGCCGAACACATGGTTATAGCCAATTTTCAGCTTGGGGATGCCGGTCTCCTGCCGCAGACGGGCTTCCAGCTGCGCCAGCACGCCCTTGGTGTTATCGCGGATGGAGCGCAGCTCGTCCACCTCGGCATGGTAGCCCTTGGCGATGACACCGCCATCCTTGAGGGTGGAGGGGGCATCTGGGTCTACTGCGGCATAAATGCGCGCCTTGATATCCTCCAGCGGGTCGATACTTGCGGCCAGCTCGGCAAGCTCCGGGCAGTTGCAGCCCTCTGCCTGCTTGCGCAGACCGGGCAGACGGTCACAGGTCTGGGCAAGGGTGTAGATCTCCTTGGGGGTTGCAGAGCCGTACACCGTGCGGGTCATCAGGCGCTCCAGATCCGCAATGTAGTGCAGTTCTTCGGTCAGGTCGCCGCGCACCATGGTCTGGCGCACCAGCGCCTCCACAGCGTTCAGGCGGTGGTTGATGAGCTGACTGGAAATGAGCGGCTGCTCGATCCAGCTGCGCAACATCCGCTTGCCCATGGCGGTGCTGGTCTTATCCAGCACCCACAGCAGGGTGCCGCGCTTTTCGCGGCCGCGCAGAGTCTCGGTCAGCTCAAGATTTGCCCGGGTAACCGGCGAAAGCCGCATGAACTGGGCTTCGTTGTAAGTAATGACCGTCTTTAACCGCTCCACACCCTTGATCTGGGTATCGTGCAGGTATTCCAGCAGCGCAGCCATGGCAAAGCGCACAAGGCCCTCGGCGACCATGCCGGTGGTCTGCGGCCAGTCGCGGCCAAACTGTTCTTCCAGTGCAGAAGCCACCAGCCCCGGCGCATAGCGCTCGTCCTCGACCAGTTCCACCGAGCAGCTCATGTTCTTTTTGATGTAGGCGGTCACCTCGCGGCAGTCCAGCAGGCCGGGGTTCAGCAGCACCTCGCTGGGGTGGTAGCGGCACAGCTCGGTAATGACCGCCGGGGCGATCTTATCCGCCGCCAGTTCGGTGATATGCGCCGTACCGGTGGAAACGTCCGCAAAGCACAAGCCCGCCTTTTTGCCCTTGAGGTACAGGCTGGCAATGTAGTTATTGCGGTCGTCCTGCAACATACTGCTCTCGATGACCGTACCGGGTGTGACCACCCGGATGATGTCCCGCTTGACAAGGCCTTTCGCCTTGGCGGGGTCCTCTACCTGCTCACAGATAGCCACCTTATAGCCCTTAGCGATCAGGCGCGCCACATAGCCCTCGTAGCTGTGGAAGGGCACGCCGCACATGGGAGCGCGCTCCGCAAGGCCGCACTGCTTGCCGGTAAGGGTAAGATCCAGCTCCCGGGAGGCCGTGACGGCATCGTCGAAGAACATCTCGTAAAAATCGCCGATGCGGTAAAAAAGAATTTCGTCCTTGTGTTGATTTTTGATCTCAAGATACTGCTGCATCATGGGCGAAAGCTCTGCCATGGTTTTTCCTCTTTCCCTTGTATGGTTCCGTCAGCCGGTTTGCGGGCTGTAACCGCCGGTGCAAACAAAACGCGGTCTGTGTTGCACAGCCGCGTTCCGGTCAAAAAAAGTTTGCTCAGTGGCAGCCGCCGCAGGTGGAACAGCTGCCGGTGCAGGAGGCAGAAGGCTCCTGCACGGTCATGGGGTCGCCGCCGTTCATGGCGGTGTTGATGATGGCGTCGATATAGTTGACCAGATTCTCGCACTCGCGCTTGGCCTCGTTGTATGCCACCATGCCCTCGTTGCCCATGATCTGGCCGTAGAGGCTGTTCACCTTCTCGTTCAGCTCAGCGATGCGGGCGTCGTCGCGCTCGTTCTTGCCGATCTCGTTGTTCAGGTCCATGCGGGCCAGATTGAACTCGCCGATCAGGTTCTGCAGCTCCTCATCCTTATCGTTTGCCTTGCGGGCCTGATCCAGAATGACGTAGCGGGGGTCGGTCTGAAGTGCCATAGCGGCACGCTTGAAAAGATCAATGCAATCCATGATTGGGTTCTCCTTGTTGTTTTTATTCTTTCTGGGGCAGTTTGCCCCGGAATCACATTTTTATGCTTCCACTTCACCCAGCAGCACGGTGGCGCGGGCACCGGTAAGATGTACAGTCGCGTAGCTGCCCAGCAGTGCCGGGTCCGCGGCAAACTCCACGGTCAGGTTATTGTCCAGTCGGCCGGAAAGAGTGCCCTCGTTGCGGCCAAAGCCTTCCACCAATACCCGGACGGTCTGCCCTACCTGTGCCTTGACCAGTGCCATGGCAATCTCGTCCTGCGTAGCCAGCAGGCGGGTCATGCGGTCGGTCTTTTCCTTGCGGGGGGTGGGGTCCGGCATTT